>OLWA01003363.1_pt1 | contig 12252 bp, 6 predicted proteins | sample 1673251 | NCBI WGS metagenome assembly OLWA01 (sample SAMEA3178937, study PRJEB25190) | human gut metagenome | biome: human gut; feature: human-associated habitat; material: faeces | place: Austria | collected 2013
GGAAATCCTTGATAATGGCCCGCTGCGTTTCACAGTGAAGCTGGAATTTAATCCGTTGACTGTTCGTGGCGACTCTAACGTGGTGGAGATGCGTGTCATCACATTGGATGCTGGTTCTTACCTGAATAAAACCGTTGTTTTGTATACTAACCTGAAAGAAGCGATGCCTGTGACTACCGGAATCGTTCTTCGTGAACCGGACGGTGTGGTTACAGCAGACGCTGCAAACGGCTATATCACCTATGTAGACCCTACAACCGACAGAAGCGGGGGTAACGGTAAGATATTTATCGGCGCTGCATTTCCTTCACTGGTAAAAGAGGCAAAGACGGTTCTTTTCCCGGAAAAGGAGAAGAAGGAGCTGCGCGGTGGAGCTGACGGTCATGTATTGGCAATCAGCGAGTATGAACCGGGCTCGGAATATACTTATTACTGGGGTTCTGCCTGGGATAAGGCTGCTATCAAGACGGTTGATGCGTGGAATGCGTATATGGCTGAGTATGCGCAGAAGGTGCGTACACCGTTGACGGTGACTTACTAAGACGGTAGTTAATAAACTCTGGTACAAGCATTCTAATATGTCACGACAGGTCTTAATATCTGACTTCTCAGGTATTAATACTTGTCGCGTCAGTTATTAATACCTGAGAAGTCAAGTATTAATAGCTGATAACCCAGTTATATAAGGCTCTCCTTATTTCATTCGAAAGGCTGAAATAAGGGGAGTTTTATTGTCGGGTAGAATATGGGTATAACAAGAAAAACGGTTTTATAAGAGATTTCCTAGTGTGAGTACTATATAAACGAATAATGCAGTACTTAAAATGTATATCCTATCACTCCTGACCATCCATTAACGAGGGCTGATTTTTCCATCATGTCTCTTAAGCCTTTGAATTGAGCGCGTATGCATATCATTTGTTTGTTTTTCCGCGAAAGTTTGAAGTTTACTCCCGCATTGGCGTAATAGCCAGGGTAGACACCATCCAGCCATCTCTCGCTCTTATCATTTATCTTTATCTTGGCATTGATCATTCCACTGAAGTCTGCTCCAAGCTCAACAAATGGTCGCGCCATTCCTTTCGGATAGGTATAGCGTATTCCTAACTTACCCGAAAACATTGTTCCGCTATGTTTAAATATAGTGGATGAATTTTCATTATTCAATGATCTTGCAGAGGATGTTATGCGGGAAAAAGACACATCAAAACAACCACTGAGCGAACTCATCCACCGTCTATTGCTGATAGCTAAAGTGACTCCTGCCAGGTAAGATAGTTCGGGTGAGCTATAGAGCCCGATCGGACTACCCGATGGTACATTATATTGAATAACTCCTACATAAGGAGTTATATCTAACTGTATTGAACGTTTATCTTCTTTTGCTTCAAATTCAATGCAATCTTCATTACTGGTACACATTGCATAATGATATTCTTTTGTGATTTTTATCATCTCCTTTCGGCTGAAACGAGCCCGGTCTATTTGGGGAGCCAGGCTTGGGCAGTCTTTGAATGCGTAATGAAGAAGGGGAATATATCGGTCAGTCTGGCCTTTAAACTGTATATTGGTAGCCTGCTTGGACAGTTTGGGCGCATCTATTTTTACAAGGGTATTATTATCTTCAACAAAATAGATTGGTATGTTATCTTCTGTCTCATAGTAGTACAAGCTTTTCATTCCTTGTAGCAAATATTCGAGAAAGACGGGGGTAGAGACACCGTATTTCAATTCTATGTTCTTGGAGACATAGTATTTACCGTCGTCTGTAAAACGGTATCCCAAGATTTCGAAAGGATGATAGGTTACTGGTTCGGTATCATTACCTTGTGATTGAAAGACGCAGCGTTTAGCATTCATCTTATCTGTACGGTAGTCGATTTCTCCATATATTGTGTCTTTCTGAACAGTGATGATAAATCCCGGACGATAGTTGTTTTGTGCGTAAAGTACAGGGATTAATAGTAGGCATGTCTTTAAACATATTAGTCGGAAAAGAATCATTTTCATATGTGTGATTGTTGGTTTAACTTTTTTGTGTGTCCGAAAGATACGAATTAATTTAATAATAACATCATCTTTTGTATTGCTTTTTATATGGAAAAGGATAATGTAAAGGGTGTCCAATGTTGAACACCCTTTATATGAATAATTAATGTAAAGCTAAATCTTATACATGTTAGAGAGACAGACTTAGCTAAGCACGCTTGCCGTCTTATTTGCTTAGTGTAAGAGCGTTGAATTTCTCCAACCATCCTGCACTTCCTGTTCCCGCAGCACCGGAGAATGCCCAGTAGGCAATGCCATTGACTACGTCTCCATCCCAGGAACCATTATCACCAAATACCAATGCAAATTTGCCATTGATGGATGACGGATAAGCAACATATTGTGTTGACATATCCCAACTGACATATCCACCTTCAGACAATGTTACTGTATAGATGTTATATCTCCCAGCATATGTTCCTAAATTAAGACCTCCCATTGTGAGTAAGGCCTCTCCATTATAGATTAACGGTAGGTCAAAGAAATTGGAAATACCTGACAAGTAGAAGATGGTAGGTTCCTCTTCATCCTGAACTACTTCTATTTCTCCAGCTAGAGTACTATCATCTCCATCAACAAAGGATACTCTCCATTTGCCTGCGATGTCTTTCAATTCATACTCTCCAAGATGATAGTAAATCGTTTTTTTACCTGCGGTAACTTTAACTGCCGCTCCTCGTGGGGTTTTATCAGCACTCGCAGCAACATTAAATGTTATAGTTCTGTTTTCTTCGTCAAGTGTGTATGATAACCAACTTTGGGCTTCGGCGGGTACTTCTATTGAATAAGATGCTGTGGTTGAGAAAGATACTGTAGCAGAACCACCTGCATAAGTAAAAGCATGCCCCAATTCTGATTTATTATACAGAATAACACAGCCACCCTGTGAAACAGGAACCAAAGTGGATGCTTCACCATCTGTTATGGTTACAGCTGCCGTACGTCCGGACATATCATTATTTTCAATGACAGAAACATTTATAATATCTCCATTCACGCTTACGGTACACCAATCTTTATTGGAGGTAGCAGTAATTTCACTTATTGCGTTAACTTTTATTGTACCGGTTCCTCCAGCAGATTCAAATGTGACATTTGAGCTAACAATCTGCAAAGAAGATGTTTCTTTATCGTCGTCGTTACTACATGAGAAGACGAATACGCATAATAATAATGCAAATATGCTTGTTATTTTCTTCATAATATGCTATTTGTTAATTAATCAACTTTTATCAATGTTACATCTTGGAACATTGTAGAGAATCCATACCAACCGTCTGTTTTTTGATATACCAGCAACATAAGGGTGCAAATAGGATTGTTTACATAAGTGAACTTAATTGTAAGCGGATCTGTATTTGCAATACGTCCTTGGAATACAGCTGAGTCATCTGCATAGAAATTGCCTCCGGGAATTCCTGGATATAATAATACGTTGTAACCTTGATATACGCCAACTGTCTGAGAAGGTACATCAATACAGTCTGTTGTCATATTATAGTTATAGACAAATTCAATAGGAGTACCACTCAAAGCAAAATTCATTGCAAATGATTTTCCTATCATTTTTTGTTTGAGCTCAAGTTGTATACGTTGCCCATTTGCTAATTGTAGTATATAGTTGCCTAAATAGTTGAGATATCCTTCCGGACAATAGAATTCTATTTTTGCATCTACACCTGTATCTGTACAAATATATGTAAGGTTTTCATTATCCCATTTGAAGTTGTTTATTTCTACTCCATTAACTACTAATGGTTCATACATTTTAATGCCTTCCTCTGTATATATGAACGGATATAGACTTACGGTTGTTTCACCGGTTTCGTCTACTTTGGTAACTGAGAAGGCATGCTCTTCCTGTCCCATTTTAGTTATTTCCTGACCATTCACAATTAACTTATAGGTTACATATGAAGCCTGTGAAACGACATTGGCAATATTGGTCAGTTTCTCTTGCCAATTTGTTTCAGCAGGCAGAGGTGTCATGATCAACGTTACTCCATGTTTTTTCCCAGTCAGTACGATCTTTTCTTTTGAAACGCTTCTGAAGACGAACTCATAATCTCCGGCATATCCTGGTGAATTATAACCACTCGGTTCACAGAATTCGTGAATTAATTCATTGTATGAATCAAAACTTAATTCTGTTCCCTGGTATGATTCAACTTTATACAAGGAAGTAGATTCTTCTCCAATTTCGTAATTATCTGTAGCGAAATCTGCAGCCATAATTACATTATTGCCATCAAATCGTGCCAAAACATTGAAGCCACCATATTCTCCGTCTTCTCCTGTATAATACTCGAGTAACCACCCATTGGCTGCGCCCTTTAAAATCTCCTGACATTCGTTGACGGAGGCTATAGCCCGTTGTGCAGAAGATTCATCAAAGATATCATCTTCATTAAACAGACACGATTGCATCATCAGGCAAACGCAAGTCAGTAAGCCATATATTTTAATCTTTCTCATATCCTACAATTATTAAAGCGTACTTAAATCTAATTCGGTAATTTCACTTTGCCGGCGCAAAACAATTTCGCGCAATTTGTCTAAATCAAGTCCCCAGGAATTGAGCATGTAATCAAATACAATCTCAAATTTCTTTTCTATGATCGGTCTTCCTGTTGTGCCGGCACTTGCTAGCATATCTTCCCAAGTACTAGCGTCATTGGTGACATAAATAGCAACCATCTCCGCAAAATCTTCCGTAGCACGGTCCATTGCATAAGGAGAGATAAATCCTTTTTGCAGAGCAACCGACTCAGATACCCTATACCAGCTTGAACCTACGTAGTCGGATTCCGATATACGATCGTATGATGTATCATAGGCTTTTTTCTGATTAAGAATATGTGTAAATTCATGATGCATTGTCTTGAAATAGTACTCATTTAATTGAGCTACACTGAGATTGTTTTTATCTATTTCATTTACACGAAACAGGGTTACTTTCATTCCTCCTTCAGCTTGTCCGAGGATCATACCTGACTCGGTATAAGCAACATTTCCAATGAACTGGAGTAGCTTAGGGACATACGTACGGGTCATGTCAATTCCCCATATTTCGTCATAAGCTTCCATCCATACAAATTTTACAATCTTAGCCAATGTAATTGCGTTGTCATACTTGGCTGGAACCAGATGATATTCTACATCCGTTTCATTGTCATCCAGACGATATTTCACCTGGATATTATAAGTGTAAACATAGTTGTCAAGTAGCCATTTGTCAAACTCGTTGGGCTCATAAACTTCAGTAGGATCAAATATACTGCGTTTGGTATCAATATCATCTTTATTACATGAGCCTAAAAAAACGGCTATAGTAACGATCAATGTATATATTATATATTTTTTCATAACTTATCGATTTTTATTTAGTTCTAGGGTTTGGTTTTAATCCGGCTGAAATAACATCGCTCGGTATCTGTATTGCTCGACGAGGATCATTGGGTTCCAGCTTATCTGTGACGGTAATAGTACCATTATCATTCATTAAACGACGATAGATAGTAATACCGTAGCGTTTAATATCCTGCCAGCGTAACCCTTCATGTAAAGTTGTTAAACGTCGTGCATGAAGTATGCAGTGGATTACATTTTCCTGTGTTTCATTTGTTATAGTAAAGTCGGGGTTCAATTTTTTCTTAACTGTAGATTCAGTAGGAGTGTAATATTCCATGCTTCCGTAGAAATCGTTTATAGATTCTGTGGTAAGCGGGGTAGTAGAACGTGTGTATGCTTCTCGCCATATATTTAAATCAGCAATTGCCTGTGGATACATTTCTTTCATCGCATAAGCTTCTGCACGACAGAGTAATGTTTCATCTGTAGTAAATGCTGCATTGATCATGTGTCCGTTGATTGTTCCGGCTACTGCGTCAACCACTTCTTTATATTGAGTTATTTTCATAACAACGATTTTGGTCGGCAGTGCACTTGAGTTACTCCAAACACCCATATAATAGTCACTTCCCCAAGGACCGACGGAATTGCATGTCTCATTGCCTACTTTCGGTCCATGGGCGTATCTTTCGCCTAGTCCATAAGGTGCATGAACATATCCCCAATAAGAACCTGCACTGACCAATAATAAGTTAGCGCCATTCGTTGCATCTACATAAGCATTTGGCTGAACACTGCCATTTATGTCTAGTGCACCCAAAGATTTCCAGTCGCGTACAGAGGTGGCTGGATTGCTTCCTAATACTTTTGTTGCGTAATCGATCACCTTAGTGTAATTGGATTTATCCGATTTTACATAGTACAAGTAAAAGCGTGCAGCAAAAGCTTGAGCTGCTTTCTTTGTAAAGTGATATTTGGGGACTGCATAAATATCAGTAACCAGATCTAGACCTTCCAATAGATCTTTCTCAATATTTTGGTATACCTCCTCTAGAGTTCCGCGTTGATAATCAGGGCTTACGGTTGTCTCTATCGTTTTCATGTAGGGGATACCCAAGTCTGAACTTGCTTGGCTGCTATAAGCGTTACAAAATATATTGGCAAGTAAAAAATGAGCATAGGCGCGACATACTAGGGCTTCTCCCTTTTCAGCGCTAAGAGAAGCTGGATTTCCTGCGTCTTCAATCACTTTCAAAACCTCGTTGCAGGCAGAGATTGCCATATAGCAAGATTCCCAAAGTGCATGGGGAGAGTCCTGATCTTGTTCTGCAGAGTCTGCCCACTTATAGAGATCTTCTTGCAAACGGTTGAAAGAAGAAAAGCGATTCGGATAAGCATCAGTATTGTCTGATGACATTTCCCCCATCTCACAGATTGCTGTAGTAGGATAGGCGGAAAGTAATATTTTGCCAACATTGTTTTCATTCAGCTCGGTACGATTGTCGGGAAGCTCATCTAAGAAATTAGAACACGATGAGAGCCCTATTGCGAGCGCGGCCACACTGGCCATTATTATGTATTTCTTCATATTCGTTCTTATTTTAAATTATAACCCCAGTCTTAAAGTAATAGTAAATTGGCGGGGAACCGGTGAGGCAACACCACCTGCATTAAAGAATTCCGGGTCCTGACCATTTAGCTTATCATCCGCATAGATTAAGAAAAGGTTGGTGGCTTGGACTTTCAGCGAGAGGTCTGTTAACTTCAATGGGTTGATCCATGCTTTGGGGAAGTCATAAGCCAGTGAGATTTCTTTCAGACGGATAAAATCCCCCTTTGCAATGCGTTCTGTTGAATAATTGTAAGCATTGTAGGCATACTTCAAGTCTTCATTGCTGTCGTACATACGTTTGCTCAAAATAGCAGGAACATTAGTCTTTGCTTCGTCTCCGGGGAGTGTCCATCGATTTTTAAATTCACGAGTCATTGCCGTTAGATCCGAATAATATGCTTTGAATACGGGATTTAAACGGATAACATTTCCAAATGAATAAGTGATAAATAAATTCAAACGGAAACCTTTGTATGAGAACATATTACCCAAACTACCTGTAATGGTAGGATCAGTCGGACCTTCATACTTCAGGAAACCAGTATTTTGGCGTTCCTGGAAATTTATATCGGTACTAGTCGCTTCGCCCTTTTCATTTATAATGACTGGAATACCATCTTTGTCGAGACCTACAAATGGGATAGAGAATAGCCCACGAACCGGATAGCCTTGTTTAGCGAATCCATTACCGGAAATAAGCTCCATCACATTCGCATTTTGTTTCAAATCAGTGACTTCATTTTTTGCATTAGAGAATATAAAGTCGGTGTTCCAGTTGAAATCTTTTGTTTTAATATTCTTAGTTGATAAAGTGAATTCAATACCATGTGATTTCATTGAAGCGATATTTGCATACTTCAGGATCTGTCCACCTGCGCCTTGTGTATTAACGATACCAATCAAGTCGTAGTTGTTACGTTTGTACCAGTCTACAGCTAAATTAATGCGGTTATTCAAGAAGCCCATGTCGGCACCAATATTCAACTCGTGCTTCTTTTCATAAGTTAATTCGCTATTTTCTAGTTCCTTAATATACAATCCGGACTCCTGGATAGAAGTAAATGGTCGATAAGGACTATAGCTGGTTATAATAGCCTGTGAGTTCGTTACGTCTGCCGGACCGCGGTCGGCTGTTAACGAATAAGATGCTTTCAGTGTAAAGTGTGAAAGAACAGAAGTTAAATTGCTGAAGAATTTTTCTTCATGGGCATTCCATGCTCCTGATACGTTCCATGTAGGTAACCAACGTGCCAAGCGGCTCTTACCCATACGGTTGGTACCTTCGTAGCGGGCTGTTCCATTCACAGTATAACGACCTTTATAAGAGTAGGTAGCATTGGCGAAGAAGGCGGCACTACGGCTACGGGTCTGACTCAATGAGTAGTAATTATTGCCGTCTTCGATACCTTTTTTGAAGAATTCATATACATAGTAGGGTATTTCGCCCATTGAGTATTGCATACCCCACCCTTGATAGTAATTCTTTGATCGGTCTGTAGAGTTGATTTCTGTTCCTGCAAAGAAGTTAGTGATATGTATATCATTAAATACGTGGTTCCAACTAGCTGTAGCTCGGAAGTCGTAACCTAGCATCTTATAGTCTCTACGTTGATAAATACCACCTTCCGGTAAGATAGAGATCGGTAGTGCATATGGATTATCTGGGTTCTTATAAAGAAATGGATTGCGGTCCATAATTGTCTTGTCATCTAGACCTGCACGATAAGCCGATGCCTGGTTTGACTGGTCTTTAATGTTGTGCTCCTGTGAAGTTGATTGATACTTCACGGCTCCCAAAGCGCTTAGCTCTAATCCGGTAATTGGTTTCCATTTCAACTCGCCTTGGAACTTTAAATCTGCAATGTTCAGTTCCATGTAATTGTTGTCCAGTTCGTTCAGAATGTTGAAATCAGCATAGTTACGTGTGTAAATTTCTGTGGGGTCCAACGCACGTGAGGTGTTCAATGCATAAGAATACGGATTGATATCGAAGTCGCGTTTTACTTCTCCATTCACAGCGTCAATCTCTGACGATAATGTTCCTGGTGCCCGTTGCTTGCGATAAGAGGCACTGGAAATAAGGTTCATAGAGAGATTTTTAAGAATGTTGTAAGTAGTATTCAGATTGGCAGTATAACGATTTACTTCGCTCTGACGTGACCATCCCGGATCGATCAACGCACTAAGAGAGGCATAATAGCTAGCCTTTTCGTTACCGGAAGTAATACTGACGGAATGTGTTTGCATTACGTTACTCTGAAATAGCTCGTCGAACCAGTTTGTGTTACGGTATTCCGCATCACGGAGGTAAGAGTTACGGGCTGCTTCTGTGTTTAGTAATGTACTGTTAGAAATCTTCTGATACATCTTTCCATATACGCCACTTTCACTAGCATTGGCCAAATCGGCATAAGTAAGCCATCCTTTCTGTTGCATTTCCTGATAGACAGCCATTTGGTCCTGTGAATTCATAATATTGAATTCTGTATAATGAGGCTTCATGCGGTAAGAGAATTCTCCAGTATAGCTAATCTTATTCATTCCGGCTTTACCCTTTTTAGTTGTAACAACGATAACTCCTGCCATTGCCCGTGCTCCATAGATAGAGGTGGCGGAACCGTCTTTCAATATTTGAAAGCTTTCAATGTCGTCTGAATTTAATCCTGCAATAGCTGAACTGATCAGTGTGGTAGCATCTCCAGAAGAAAGCTGGTCGGCACTGACGTCTACTACGTCTTCCATAATAACGCCATCTACTACCCAGAGTGGTTTAGAGCTACCGTAAATGGATGTGGCACCACGGACACGAATTTTGGGAGCTGTACCAAATGTACCGGATACATTTTGGACTGATACGCCTGCCGCACGTCCTTCAAGTCCACGGCTTATTTCTGGAAGACCGTCCAATTTTACATTGTCGGCGGTTAAACTGGCCGCAGCACCCGTAAAAAGTCGTTTATCCACCTTCGTCATACCGGTTACTACAACTTCGTCAAGTACTTCCGAATCTGTTTTCATTACTATTTTCATCAGACCGGATTTAATTGCAATCTCTTGTGTTTGCATACCGATAAACGATATCTTCAAAGTTCTAGAAGAACTTGGTACGTCGCTTATGGTAAACTTGCCATCGATATCGGTGACTGTTCCCATTGTTGTACCTTTCACTAACACGGATGCGCCCACAACAGGTTGATCATCTTCTTCAGAAATGACGACACCTGTCACCTTCTTAGGTGTTTGGGCAATCACTAGACCTATGCTTGCCAGCAAGCAGGCCAATAACAGCATTAATTTTCTTTTCATAAACACTCTTTATTATTATAAGAATTAGTAAGTCGCTTATTTTCGCTTAGTGCTATTTTGCAAATATAAGCACATATTTATAAATACAAAACAATTATTCAAAATAAATTTGAAAACTATTGTAAATACATTATGATAGTTATGAAGATAAATATATATCATCAAACTATCATAATGTCACATTTATGTCAGTCTGTGCAAATTTAGCCCTGTTCAAATAATCATTATGTCATCTAAACACTTCCTTTTTATCTTTAACTAAGCCTTGAATAATATAAAAATTATATTAGATATAAATAATTAGTATGAAAATAGGTTATAGGAGAATATGATACAATTATGTGTTACGTAAAAAAGAGAAAATAAAATAAGTTCTGCTAGAACTTTGAAGATTAGCTATATCGGATTGAAAACTCAGGAGGTCCCCATAAAAGCAGGAACGATAAGAATTCTGATGAAACCAGATGCAGAAGTTCTGGAGGAAGTAGTGGTAACCGGCATGCAAAAAATGGACAAGCGCCTTTTCACGGGAGCTGCAACAAAACTTGATGCAGAAGGCGTAAAACTTAATGGTATGGCAGATATCAGCCGTGGTCTTGAAGGCCGTGCTGCGGGTGTGTCAGTCCAGAATGTATCCGGTACATTTGGTACAGCTCCCAAAATCCGCGTTCGCGGTGCTACCTCCATTTATGGTAGCTCCAAACCATTATGGGTGGTGGATGGAGTTATTATGGAAGATGCTATTGATGTGGGACCTGATGATTTATCTTCTGGTGATGCTGAAACTCTGATTAGTTCGGCTATTGCTGGTTTAAATTCCGATGATATTGAGAGCTTTCAGATTTTGAAAGACGGTTCAGCAACCTCAATCTATGGTGCACGTGCAATGGCAGGTGTAATTGTTGTTACTACAAAGAAAGGTAAAGCTGGAGTCAGCAAAATTAATTATACGGGTGAGTTTACTACGCGTATGGTGCCCTCATACAAAGAGTTCAATATTATGAATTCTCAGGAGCAAATGGGAATATATAAAGAATTGGAGCAAAAAGGTTGGTTGAATAGTGCTGATTTATTTCGTGCAAAGAATTCAGGTGTGTACGGACGTATGTATAAACTGATCGACCAGTTTAATGAAACGAATGGTCAATTTGGGCTGATGAATACTTTAGAAGCACGTAATGCTTATTTGACCGAAGCCGAAATGCGTAATACCGACTGGTTTGATGTATTATTCTCAAATAATATTTCACAGAATCACTCTGTAAGTATTACTTCAGGTTCTGATAAATCATCTTTTTATGCGTCATTGAGTGCCATGCTTGATCCGGGATGGTATAAGCAGAGTGAAGTGAAACGTTATACAGCCAATTTGAATACGACTTATAATATCTTAAAGAACCTAAGCATAAACTTGATATCAAGTGCTTCTTACCGTAAACAGAATGCACCAGGTACCATGAACTCATCATTGGACGTTGCGGCAGGTCAGGTTACACGTGATTTTGATATCAACCCCTATTCATACGCACTGAATACTTCACGTACATTAGATCCTAATACAGATTATGTGGCTAATTATGCTCCATTTAATATTCTCCGTGAATTGGACAATAATTTTATTGAGTTGAATGTTGTTGATGTAAAGTTCCAGGGGGAGTTGAAATGGAAGGTGTTGCAGGGCCTAGAAGTCAGTGCGCTGGGTGCTGTGCGTTATCAATCATCATCACAAGAACATAATATAATGGATGATTCTAATCAAGCAATTGCTTATCGTACGGGGTTGGACGATGCTACTATTCGTGATGAAAACGACTGGTTGTATAAGAATCCAGATAACCCATATGCATTACCTATTTCGATTCTTCCTGAAGGAGGTATTTATCAGCGTCAAGATCGTAAGATGTTGGGACTGGATTTCCGTGGTACTGTATCAT
>OLWA01003364.1_pt1 | contig 12241 bp, 10 predicted proteins | sample 1673251 | NCBI WGS metagenome assembly OLWA01 (sample SAMEA3178937, study PRJEB25190) | human gut metagenome | biome: human gut; feature: human-associated habitat; material: faeces | place: Austria | collected 2013
ACGCCGCATCCGATCAGTCTCGACAATTACTATGTGAACCGTGTGGATACGCCGCGGGATGAGAATGGGGAGTATGATTTTGAGTGCCTGGAGGCGCTGGATATTGATCTGCTGAACCAGGATATGACGAAGCTTCTGAATGGAGAGCGTGTGGAGCTGCCGTATTTTAATTTTAAGACGGGCAAGCGCGAGTACAAGGGGAATTTTATTCAGATGAAGGAGACCGATGTGCTGGTGCTGGAGGGCATCCATGGGCTGAATGAGAAACTGACGTGGTCGCTTCCGGCGGAGAGCAAGTTCCGGATTTATATCAGTGCGCTGACGCAGATTAATGTGGATGAACACAACCGGATTCCGACGACGGATGGCCGGCTGATCCGGCGTATGGTGCGTGACAGCCGGACACGGGCGACGTCGGCGAAGGAGACGATTGCGATGTGGCCGTCGGTGCGCCGCGGGGAAGATCGTAATATTTTCCCGAACCAGGAGAAGGCGGATGTGATGTTTAATTCGGCGCTGGTGTATGAGCTTTCGGTGCTGAAGCTGTATGCGGAGCCGCTTTTGTTCCAGATTGAGGAGGGAGAGCCGGAGTACCAGGAGGCAAAGCGGCTGCTGAAGTTTTTGGATTATTTTGTCGGGGTGCCGATTGAGGATATTCCCAAGAATTCGATTCTGCGGGAGTTTGTGGGGGGAAGCTGCTTTGATGTGTGAAAGGCTGTTTTGTATGGCTTTGTGGGATCTGCGATTTGGGGATGGACAAGAAAGAGAGTTTGTGGTATGATTATTAACTGTCTGATGTTCCGTTTTTGACAAAGTAAGATATGTAATCGCGGCTGGCAGGACCGAAAGGGGCCAGGTGAGGAAAGTCCGGGCTTCGCAGGGCAGGATGCCGGATAACGTCCGGCGGAGGTGACTCCAGGGATAGTGCAACAGAGAGATACCGCCAGGTTTTTCCTGGTAAGGGTGGAAAGGCAGTGTAAGAGACTACCGTTTCTCTGGTAACAGAGAAAGCCATGTAAACCCCATCCGAAGCAAGACCGAATAGAAAACGTATATGGCTGCCCGTCATGTTTTCAGGTGGGTCGCTTAAGGGGACTGGCGACAGTTCCATTGGATAGATGATTACACACGACATAACCCGGCTTATCGTTTTGCTTTGCATAAGACGGAAATTCAGGCATCTGGATAAAATAAGTACGCCGGGAACGGACACGAGTGGATTGTGTTTGTTCCCGGCGTACTTATTTTATCCGGCCATCCGGCGCAAGCCGCACATTCCCGCGGACCGCTGCATGGTGTGAAAAAAATGCATGTCATGAAAGAAAAAATAAAGGAGACAGCAGGATGAAAGTGATATTGGCTTCGGGGTCACCCAGAAGAAGAGAGTTGGAGATGTTGGGAATACGGTGTAAGGTTCAGGCTTCAGGGGCGGAAGAAGTTGTGACGTCTGCGGAACCGGAGAAGGTTGTGGAGGAGCTTTCACGGCTGAAATGTCTGGATGTTGCGGAGATTACCGAAGGGGATGCCGTTGTGATCGGGGCGGATACGGTTGTGGCTTTTGAAGGGGAGATCCTTGGCAAGCCGAAGGGGATAGAACATGCCAGAAGTATGATGCAGCAGTTGCAGGGAAGGGTGCATCAGGTGTATACTGGAGTTACGATTGCGGTAACAGAGGGGGACGCAAAGCGTGTGGTATCGTTCTGTGACCGTACAGATGTAGAGTTTTATGCGATGACAGAGGAGGAGATAAACGGGTATCTTGCTCTTGAGAAAGAGGGGGAGGCTCCTGTGTGGTCGGATAAGGCTGGAGGATACGGAATTCAGACGGTGTTTGGGACAAAGTTTGTGAAAGGAATCCAGGGAGACTATTATAATGTGATGGGACTGCCGGCGTCCCGGGTTTATCATGAGTTGAAAAATCTGGGCGTTCTGGAATAGAGGGAGGTAAGAGAAGATGAAAAAGTTTTCGGAAATTGAATACGTAAGGCCGGACATGGAGGCAGAGCAGGAAAAAGTAAGAGCGTATACGAAGGCGCTCAAAGAGGCAAAATCATATGAGGAGCTGCGCGGACTTTTTATGGAAGAAAAAACGCGCGAGGATGCCTGGGCGACAATGGCGGCAGTGGCGCAGGTAAGATATACGGTGGACACCAGAGATTCGTTTTATGAAGGAGAGGTTCAGTTCTGGAATGAGACGATTCCGGCGATCCATCTGCTGATACAAAAGGCAGAGAAGGTGATTCTGGAGTCTCCGTTTATCAAAGAGTTTGCAGAGGAGTTCGGGGAATTCTTTGTGAAGAATATGGAGGTTGGCCAAAAATTAGCGGACGACTGTATCGTGGAGGATCTGATCGAAGAGGCGAATCTGACGCAGCAGTACAGTAAAATTACGGCGAATGCTTCGACGGAATTTAAGGGCGAAACGTGTAATTTTTATGGATTGCTGAAGGCGATGCAGAGTACGGACCGCCAGATGCGGAAAGAGGCGATGACGGCATGGGGAGATTTGTATGAAGAGATTTCCGGGGAGCTGGATGCGCTGTATGACAAGATGGTTCCGCTGCGCGATAAAATTGCGAAGAAGCTGGGATTTTCTTCTTACATTGAATTTATTTACCTGAGCTATGGAAGATACGATTATACGGCGGAGGATGTTGCAAGGTTCCGTGCGCAGGTGAAGGAGAAGATTGTACCGCTCTGCCTGGAGCTTCGGAAGGAGCAGGAGAAACGGCTTGGAGTGGACAGGCTGCATTATTACGATGAGGAGCTGATTTTCCCGGAAGGAAACGCGGTTCCGGAAGGAACGACGGAGGAACTGGTTGCGAAGGCGCAGAAGATGTACCATGAGCTGTCGAAAGAGACGGGTGAGTTCTTTGACTTTATGGTGGAGCATGAGCTGTTTGACCTGGAGACGAAGCCGGGAAAACAGACAGGCGGTTACTGCACATTTCTGAATACGTTCAAGGCGCCGTTCATCTTCTCCAACTTTAATGGTACGAGCGCGGACGTTGATGTTCTGACTCATGAGGCGGGCCATGCATTCGAGGCTTATACGGCGGCAAAACAGATTCCGTTTATGGATATGGTATTCCCGACAAGCGAGGTGGCGGAGATTTGCGGAATTACTCCACTTGCGATCGTATTCTGGTAGAATATATCGGCATAGCCTGAAAGACTCTCGATGCCTTCCTGAATACGTGCGCCTCCCGAATCATTCAAGGCAATGATCGGTGCACCGTTCTTGAGAGCCAACTGTTGCACCTTTACGATTTTTTTTGCGTTGGATGCCGACAGAGAACCGCCGTATACGGTGAAATCGTATGCATATACGAATACCTGGCGTCCGTCTATCTTTCCGTAGCCCGAAACAACTCCGTCTCCCGGAATCTTATTCTTGTCCATGCCATAGTTGGTACAACGGTGCACCATCAGTTTGTCCAGTTCCACAAACGTGCCTTTGTCCAGCAGCATGTCGATCCGTTCACGGGCGGTCATTTTCCCGCTTTCATGCTGTTTCTCTATCTTGTCGATGCCTCCACCGAGGGAAGCCATACGGTCACGCTCTTCGAACGTGGCATATGCTTTATTCATTTCCTCCATTATTCTATTGTTTCAAGGGTTATCAATGTCTGGTCACCGGTGATGTTGTCACCTTCTTGTACCAGAATTTCTTTAATGCGGCAATCTGAAGTCACTTTGTAATTGCTCTGCATTTTCATGGCTTCGATGACGATGGCTGTTTCGCCGGCTTTCATTTTTTGTCCTGCAGTAACAGGGATTTTTACCACCTTTCCCGGCATTGGCGAGGTGATGCGGTCATTTTGTTCCTCTTCCCCTTTTTTACGCATGCGCAGGTATTTGGCCTGGCTGTCTACGATGTCGATGTTGAAGCTGCTGTAGTGTGTATTCACTTTGTAGCTTTTTCCGTTATCGCTGCGAATCAGTTGGGCATTGGCACTGTGGCCGTCCATAAGAATGTTGCAGGTTCCGTTTTCCGCCATGACGACATCGGCTTCAAACGTTTTTCCGTCAATGGTGAGTACCACCTTGTTATCTTGTTTGCTGACCAGTTCTATTTCGGCCACGCGGTTTCCTATATGAATTTCCATAATTGATGTTATTTATATTCTGAGCACCCCTTTATGCAATCCGAACTCTTTCCACTTGCTGATCGGACGGTTGTCGGCTGCCAGTCCACTGTTGTTCTCTTCAAGGTTCATCAGATAGTCCATGTATGCGGCAATCATGGCAATGTTTTCGGCGCGTTCGCTGGTGCGGGTGATGCTTTGTTGCAGCAATTCTCCGTTTTTTGCAATGAATCCCGTGTCGTAGTGTCCTTCTACAAAATCCGGGGTATCCATGATGGCACGCAGGTAGCTGATGTTGTTTTTTACGCCGGTCAGTTTATATTCGTGAAGCACACGGCGCATACGTTCGATGGCATATTCGCGTGTCGTAGCCCATACAATCAGTTTACCGATCATCGGGTCGTAATATATCGGAATCTCATAGCCTTCGTATACGTAACTGTCGATACGTACGCCGATGCCGTTCGGCTCGGTAATTTGCTTGATAACACCCGGACTGGGCATGAAATTCATTTCCGTGTCTTCTGCACAGATACGGCATTCGATGGCATGTCCACGCTGTCTGATATCCTCTTGTTTTAATTGCATCATCTGGCCGTCGGCCACTTTAATCTGCTCTTTTACGAGGTCCACACCGATTACTTCTTCGGTAATCGGGTGCTCCACCTGCAGGCGGGTATTCATTTCCAGGAAATAATAATTGCGATGTTTATCGACAAGGAATTCAATAGTGCCCGCACCGATGTAGTTTACGGCTTTGGCGGCAGCTACTGCTTTTTCACCCATATCCTTACGGAGCTCCGGAGTAATGAACACCGAAGGGCTCTCTTCTACTATTTTCTGATTGCGGCGCTGAACCGAACATTCGCGTTCGCAGAGGTGAATTACATTGCCATGTTTGTCGCCCAATATTTGGAACTCGATATGATGCGGTTCTTCTACGAATTTCTCCAGATATACCGTATCGTCTCCGAATGAAGAAAGCGATTCGCTCTTTGCCGTGGTATAAGCTTCTTCCACTTCGCCGGCGTTATGAATGAGTCGCATGCCTTTGCCACCGCCACCCATCGATGCTTTCAGCATGACCGGATAACCGATCTTGTTACACAATTCTACGGCTTCTTCCACGCTTTTCAAGTTCTCCTGTGTTCCCGGAACTACCGGTACACCCGCTTCTGTCATTTTGATACGGGCGGATATTTTGTCTCCCATTGCTTCCATGGTTTCCGGTTCCGGACCGATGAAAATAATGCCTTCTTCGCGGCAGCGACGGGCAAATGTTGCATTCTCGGACAGGAAACCGTATCCGGGATGGATCGCGTCTGCATGGCATGATTTGGCCACTTCGATGATTTTTTCTATATTCAGATAACTCTCTTTGGATGCGGCCGGGCCGATGCAGTAAGCTTCATCGGCATAGAGCACATGCTTTGCGGTGCGGTCTGCCTCTGAGAAAACAGCGATACTCGTTATTTCCATCTCCCGGCAGGAGCGCATTACCCTCACGGCAATTTCTCCGCGATTGGCAACTAAGATTCTTTTTATCATATTCATTTCTCAATTAAATGCATATATTAGTGCTTTTCCACCCTGCGGATACACTCCACCCGATGAAACACAGTATTTTTACGATTTGGGGCTTAACAGCGATACTTTCCTTTCTAACCCACGAGACAGGAAAATATATATCCGAATGGCAGGTCTTCTGACTGACTCTCATCTTACAAGCCTTCCCGATGGATTTTTCACCTCCATCAGTGGCACGAATCCGGTTAATTTGTAAGATGTTTCACAGAGCTTCACAGCAGCGGGACTGTCCGGGAGTTACACCCGATTCCCTTTTAATCTTCCTCCGTTGACCACGGATTTCAAACCAATTCGGGCGCAAATATAGAAAATTATTGAATAAAGCGAATCTTTTTTGCACGAAAGTTTGCTTTTTGTGCAATCCGAACTGTGAAAGCATAAGGTCCGGACGTCTGAAATGCCATCTTTTCAATGGCAGGCTTCTATTGACTGATTATACCAGTCGTAAATCATATTTATGTTTAAAAACCTTACAATGCCGGTATTTGTTGGCTGAAGAAACTTTATAGAAAAAGGTTATTATTCTTAAAGTTGAGATTATACAGGTTCTGCTGTCGGATTGTGTATTGTCAATCCGCCGTCTGCTATAATTGTCTGGCCGGTGATGTAACGTGCATCATCTGAAGCAAGAAAGGCAATGGTTGCAGCGATGTCCTGCGGTTCTCCTAAATAGGGAGTTGCACATTGGCTGAGGAAAATGTTCCGTACATCTTCATTCAAATTATTTAAAGCGGCAGGTGTGAGAACCAATCCCGGGGCTACAGCATTGCAACGGATATTTTTCTTGCCTGTCTGGGTTGCAATATATTTGGTAAGATTGATGACTCCTGCTTTGCTGGCACCGTAAAGCGTACCGTTTGAATCGGCTGTAATACCGCTGATGGAAGCCACATTGACAATGTTACCACCGCCATGTGTTTTCATTACGGGAATGACTAACTGTGAGAGATACATGGTACAGGAAAGGTTTAAATGAAAGGCTTCATCAAAATAGTCTATGTCCAGCTTTTCGATGCTTGTATCTCGTTTCGGGTCGGTTCCACCGACATTGTTTATCAGAATATCGATCTGCCCGTATTCTTTTATAGCAAAAGCAATCAGCTCTTTACAACTTTGTAATTCCGTGGCTGAGAAATAAACGGAACGTACATCTGCTCCTGAAAGAGTCAGTTCGGCAGCAAGTTTGTCTGCCCTTTCTTTTGAGTAATCTGCAATAACAACTTTACCGCCTTCGGAGACGATACGACGGGTGGTTGCTTCGCCTATACCACCGGCAGCACCGGTAATAACAGCTACTTTATTTTCAAATCTGTTCATATGGAATGTTTTTGGGTATTGTTACATTCAAAACAATATGGAAATGGAAAAGATTACTACTTTAATTTCTCTTTAATATGATTTCCATTTTTTGTATTAAAATAAATATTTATATATTCGCACCATATACAACATCATAAAAGCAACACCGAAGATGAAACCTGCATACAAGAAACTTGAATTTGGAAGTTTTGCAGAAATAGAAGTCTATAAAGCATTTAGCAGTTTAATCGGTTCTGATGAAACGATAGAACGGGAGAAATTTATGTTTGCTGGGGGAACCAGAGGCTATTACGCTGACATTGTACTCCCTCATGGATGTAAAAGACTGAAAATGCCTCCAAAAACAATTGTGGAAATCAAAGGTACTTTACTGTTTGACACGATACATCGATATCTGGAAATGTATAAGACGAATAAAACGGATTGGGGTGTTTCTGCTTTTTGTATCGTTTATATCAATAGCCATGTTCCAGATGAATTTATTGCAAAATATGACAACAAAGATTTTAGAATTATATCTTTAAATGAGATACTTTGTTCATCTGATACCAACGCTGATACGGTTGAAGAGTTCCATGAAGAATGGGAAGATGAACGTGATAATCTGATAACAAAAGCTCGTGATAAGTTTTCCATTGGAAAGAATACATTGTTTCTTGGAGCGGGAGTCAGCATTGATGCCGGCCTTCCGACATGGGATGAATTGTTGAAAAAGATGTTGCATAAATACAAAAGGCGGAAACACAATATAGGCAGAGGTGATTATAAACGTGTCGAAAAAGTGTGTGCAGGTTCATCTATAATAACTGCACGGTATATCAGAACAGGGTTGGGAGTTTCCACATCTGATAAAGAGTTTGATAACATGATTCATTCTATTTTGTATAAGAAGGTCAATCAATCACAGTTGATTAATGAGATAACTAATATGGTGGTGAGTAACAAAGTAGAAAGTGTTGTAACTTATAATTATGATGACTTGATAGAAATAGAATTATCAAAAAAAGGTGTTCCTAATTTTTCTGTTTTTGGGGGTAATAGGGCTTTGTATGGAGAACTTCCTGTATATCATGTGCACGGTATAGTCACGATGGATGCAAAAAGCGGAATATATTCTACTCCTGTTTTGTCCGAAGAAGATTATCATAATATTTACAAAGAAGCATTTCATTGGTCGAATATTGAGCAGTTACATGCGTTGGACAGGACAACGTGCTTTTTTATAGGATTTTCCATGAGCGATCCGAACCTGCGAAGATTGTTGGAAATTTCGCAAAGTAAAGGAGACGGTGGAAAAAATCACTATGTTTTTCTTCGTAGAAGCAATTTTTCTAATGATAGTAATAGAGATATGGAAAATCTTACTATTCTAAAAAATATGATGAACGACTTAGGACTGAATGTAATTTGGTTTAAGGATTTTAATGAACTTCCTCAATTACTAAAAAGAATTTATTAATTCTGCCATTTGCTCGCTTTTCTGCAAAAAGTAGTACGGGGCGTTCACTGGGCTTTCAATATGAAATGTGAATGATTATGTTAAATGTTAACTTTTGGAATGCAAAATGTTAATAGAAAGGTTGCAGCATTAAACCATGTTATAATATAGCTTGTATGGGCTCTTAAATTTGCTAATGATGGAAAAGACAGTATCTTTGTACTGTGTTTTTTTCATAAGTATTAGATTTAAGGTTAACAAGGATTGGTTGCGCGTGATGCGTAGCCATTTTTTGTTTATCAGAATCTATATCCCAGTCCGATTCTGAATGTCGGGTATATTCCCGAATACCCATTGGATGACCCGAAGTAGCCGACTCCTCCTGCCAGGTCGAATAGAAAATGTTTCCACACCCGGCGGAATCCCCAGTACGGAGTGACATTATATATATGTGCAGCTTCCCAGCCACTTGTGATTGCTATTGGAAAAGAATATCCCAAGTTTACGGATAGGTATCCTCCGGAGTTTCCAAAAGTACGTTTGTTTTTCCGGTGTCTTTTTTGCAGGTTATAATAGAAACGCGGTTCGACAGATATATTTCCGCTTATCAGATGGTAGTCTTTGGTTGTGATGTAGATTTCGTTGAGTGAGTTTACGTCCAGACCTAACATCCACCCGTAGGTATACGAACTTCCTGCACTGAAAAGTACTGTTCCGCGAGGAGAGAAAGCATATTCGTAGCTATATGCCAATCCAATGCCGTTTAGCTCAATACTATGACCGGATGTGGTTTGGTTTTGGATGGATTTATCATTGATCTTTCCGTCGGAAGATTCTGCATACGTGGGGCGGCCAGCCAGCGAGAAAAACAAGATAATGAAAGATACTTTGTAAAGCGCTTGGAGGCGATAGGGGAGAAACTTAATTTTTTTCATATATTTCTGTTTTCTGTTTATGAATTAAATGTTTTGTTTATAAAGACAGTTTTAAAGTGAGAAGTCCCTATGGCGGCTATTGATTATTTGTCGGAATATCATGATTATTTTCTGATTTATTAAAGAAATGGAAAGCAAAAAGCAATTTATATTGTTATTAGTGCGATGTCGGTCTGCTTTCGGCTGCCTATTTACAAATTTATTAAAAAAAGAATATGAGAAAGAATCTATTGTGTTTTGCAGCGCTGATAAGTGCTTTTTTGTTTGCTTCCTGTTCTGGAGGTAGTAAGAGTAAGTCTGTTTCTGCCACGACGGCAGATGTTGAAAATGCGGCTGAGGTAATTCAGTATTATAATACTTCGCTCAATGTTTTGAGCAATATGGTGAAAGAAAAAGACGTGAATGCTGTTTTGGGGTATATGGAACAAAAGGGTAAGGTGCCCACAGTGCTCGCCATTGTTCCGCCTGCTATTTCGGAAAAAGATACTCTCGCCTTGATGAATCCGGGCAGTTGCTTTAATGAGGCGACCCGGCAGAATTTGAAACAAAGTTATGTCGGGCTGTTCAATGCGCGGACGAAGTTTTATGCAAATTTTGACAGGTATCTGTCTTGTCTGAAAGCAAAAGACTATTCTAAAGCCGATAAACTTTTGGATGTTAACTATCAGTTAAGTAAGGAGATGGCTGAATACAAACAGAATGTTTTTGATATTTTGAGCCCTTTCACCGAACAGGCAGAGCAGGTGGTTCTGACAGATAATCCGTTGAAAGATCAGATAATGGCAGTTCGTAAAATGTCTTCTACAATGCAGAGTATAATCAATTTGTATGCTCGTAGGCCGGTTTTTGAAGGTGCTCGTATCGATCATAAATTAATTGAATTGAAAGATCAGTTAGAGGCTGCTAAGAAACTTCCGGCTATTACCGGAGATGAGAGTGCGATGAAATCTTATCAGGCTTTTTTGGATCAGGTTGAAATTTTTATCAGCAAAGTACAGAAAGTGAGCGAAAAAGCGGAGTATACTGATGCCGATTATGAGATGTTGACCAGTGCATACGAAACATCTGTCATCTAAATCCTGAAAAAAATGTATCTTTGTACCGGTTTTATACTTTTAATAGATTAAGATTATGGATAAAGTGATTATTAATTCGTATGCGGATTTTGAGAAACTGGTAGGTCAGCAGATTGGAGTTTCTGATTATTTGGAAGTTCCTCAAGAGCGTATTAGTCTTTTTGCAGATGCAACGCTGGACCATCAATGGATTCATGTAGATACAGAGCGTGCTAAGACGGACAGTCCTTATCACAGTACTATTGCGCATGGTTATCTTACCTTGTCTCTTCTCCCATATTTGTGGAGCCAGATTATCGAGGTGAATAATCTGAAAATGATGATTAATTATGGGATGGATAAGATGAAGTTTGGACAAGCGGTATTGGCTGGGCAGAGCGTTCGTTTGGTTGCAAGTCTTCATTCATTGACTAATCTCCGTGGTGTGGCTAAAGCCGAGATTAAATTTGCTATTGAAATTAAGGATCAGCCCAAGAAAGCACTTGAGGGTATTGCCATATTTTTGTACTACTTCAATTAACGAAGTGTGGATGAGTCTGTGGAGCAATAATCGAAACACCTTGTTTGCTTCTTCGTGATTGGAAAAAGGGGCACTGTTCACTATTTGAAGTGTGCCCCAAAAGTTTTATGTCTAACTTTTGGGGTGCACTTCATTTTTTGCCTTGTCCACTTTTTTGTGTAAATATCAAACTTCAGTATTCAAGTTTTATACTTGATTCCTGTTTTTTTCCTCATTCCGTTTTTTCTTTTTAATCTGTGTTTTTTTCTGTTCCCACAAAATAGTAGGCAGTAGCCACAAAATAGTGAGCATCCTCTTTTTAACATCGTTAATTTCTTTTTTTTTATCCCCTTCTGTATCCGGCCTTCATTTCCCCTTCCTGTCAATATTTGTCACAAGGCTTCTTCCTTTCTCCATCCTGAAAGGCTCCTTTTCTCTATTGAAAAATAGATACATCCGTCTTTTTTTTAATGTACTGTATATCAATTCATTGCCTTTTCTTCTTTTTTCCCGTAGAGAATCTCCCCGTTCCTCTACGAGTCTCCCTTCCTTCCTCTACGGGTTTCCGTCCTTTTCCCGTAGAGTCTCCTTTCCCTTGTTTCTAATCCGTTACATCCCCCTCTTTCCTCCCTTCCTTTCCCTTTCTCCTTGTGTAATGATAAATGCTTCTCCATGCGGCAACGGATTCTTTTCCATAGACCTTCCCTCCCTTTCAATCCGTTTCTTTCTTCATCGTCCCCTTTTTTCTTTCATTTTTCCCTTTTCACGCGCGTATATATATTATAATGTGTAGCCCTTTTTCCCTTCCTTTCCCTTCCTTTCCCTTCCTCTGTTTTTATGTTCTACAACATGTTTCATAATCAGCCCCTTACATATTTATTTTCATTTTATTCAAAAATAAACATTGAAATCTTTTGCTTGTATCGTAAAAAGGCCTACTTTTGCATCCGCTTAGCTGAAGAGCCTGAGCCTGTTTCTTTGACATATTGAAAGCGCATTCTCCAAGTTAACGGTTTAAACAAAAAAACTCCCTGAAAGTTTTGGAAGTAAAACAATAAATTCGTTATCTTTGCAGTCCGGTTCGCAAAAAAAAAAGGTCGGTTTGGTGTGTCGGTTCTTTCTTTCCCTTTCGCAAGAGAGTCTTAGAGTAGAAAATCCGCAACCCGAAAAAAAACTTCCGAAATATTTGGCGGTTTAAAATAAACCCCTTACCTTTGCACCCGCTTTTGAAAACAAAGCAACCATAGTTCTTTGAAATATTGATAAACAATACAAGTAGTACGATTCTGTCTTATTAA
>OLWA01003366.1_pt1 | contig 12236 bp, 10 predicted proteins | sample 1673251 | NCBI WGS metagenome assembly OLWA01 (sample SAMEA3178937, study PRJEB25190) | human gut metagenome | biome: human gut; feature: human-associated habitat; material: faeces | place: Austria | collected 2013
CAGGAAATAAGACAAGCCACAAGGATAATCCTATTACTCTTTGCGATACATTCTATAGGGTAGGTGGAGCAGATGAAACTCCGGGTAAGGCAACAACTTGCGTCATAATTAATAGTAGTGATGTAATTGGAGATAACTTCTGGGTATGGAGAGCAGACCACGGTAAAGGTGTAGGATGGACAAAGAATACAGCAGATCACGGTGTAATTATTAACGGTGATAATGTTACAACATACGGTTTAATGGTTGAACATTTCCAGAAATACCAGACAATGTGGAATGGCAACGGTGGAAAATGTTATATGTATCAGAGCGAACTTCCGTACGATATTCCTAATCAGAGTTCATGGAATGCATCTGGAAGTTATGGATATACAGACTATAAGGTTGCCGATAATGTAACAAGTCATGAAGGATATGGAATAGGCATTTACTCATGTTATCAGGCAGGAACATGTTTCCTTAAGTCAGCAATTGAATGTCCTGACACACCAAATGTTAAGTTTACAAATGTGTGTACATATAGTTTGAGTGGAAATGGTGGCATAGATTATGCCATTAACAACAGTGGTTACGCTGTTATGGCAAACGGTGAAATGTGCAAAGTAATGTCATACAACAATGGCAATGCAGCACAGGACAAGACATATGAAAATGCCAGAAAATATATTTGGGGTACAACAGTTGACATTAAAGGAAAAACAGATTTATTCTCAGATACATTTAAAGCAACATATACAGGTAAGAACATTACCCCTAAGGTAACAGTAAAATATAAAAACATTACTTTAAGAGAAGGCATTGACTATAAAGTTGTTTACAAGAACAACAAAAAAATCGGCACAGCAAAGATTTATGTAATTGGTCTTAATAATTTTAAAGACAGTAATACATATAAGATGAAAATTATTCCGGCTAAGACAAAGATAACAAAGAAGAAAGCTACAAAGAAAAAAATCACTTTAAAACTTAAAAAAGTTAAAGGTGCAACAGGCTATCAGGTTATGTATTCTCTTAAAAAGAACTTTAAGGGCAAGAAAAAAATTAACACAAAGAAGAGAACTGTTGTTATTAAGAGAAAGAAATCAGGTAAGTATTATGTAAAGGTTAGAGCTTACAAAAAAATTGGTAAGAAATATGTATATGGAAATTATACAAAGAGAATAACAATTAAATAAAGAAGCTGTCAAAAAGTTTTCAATTTGATTTTTTAAGAAAAGGACTATTTACGTATTAAGATTATGCAAATAGTCCTTTTTGTATGGCAATAGGACTTTTTCTATGATAAAATAACCTGTAGCTTTACATAATGATTAGCTTTGGAGAATAAAATGGATTTAAATAATTTGAAAGGTATTGGAGAAAAAACTGAAAAATTATTTTATAAGGCAGGTGTTGAAAAGGTTAATGACCTTTTAAGATACTATCCAAGATATTATGATGTTTTTGAAGAGCCTGTTTTAATAAGAGATTTGGAATGTGACAGAACTCAGGCAATTAAGGGAACTGTCGTAAGAGAGGTATCTGTTAAACGTGTGCGAAATCTTCAGGTTGTTACAGGGTATCTTAGAGATGAAAGAGGGGACGCCATTAAGGCCACATGGTTTAACTCACCTTATTTAAAGGGAAAGCTTACAATTGGAAGTACTTTTATTTTTAGAGGATTTGTAAAAGAAAACTATAGCAACTTTTCTATTGAGCAACCTAAAATCTTTGGCATTGCAGAATACAATAAGAAAAAAGGTGAAATGCAACCTGTATATCCATTAGTTTCAGGGTTAACAAATAATGTGGTTCAAAAAGCTGTTAAACAGGCGCTTAAACTAGTTGAAACAGAAGAATTTCTTCCAGAGAAAATCAGGAATAAATATGGCTTGGAGGGTTTACAGCAGGCAATAGAGTATATTCATTATCCTACAGACAAAAATCAGTTATATAGTGCAAGAAAAAGACTGATTTTTGATGAGTTCTTTATGTTTATTTATAACATTCGTAATTTAAAGGATAAAAATACCGAAATTCATAACCGGCATATATTGGAGGAACCAAAAGAAGTTAAAACTTTAATAAATGATCTTCCATATGAACTTACAAATGCGCAAAAACGTACATGGGAAGAGATTAAAAGAGATATATCTTCAACTAAGGTTATGAACCGATTGATACAGGGAGATGTAGGTTCAGGAAAAACAATTATAGCTTTTTTTGCATTAATAACTGCTGCATTAAATAATGGTCAGGGGGCGATGATGGCTCCAACTGAAGTTCTTGCAAGACAGCACTATGATAACCTTATAGAATTGATTAAGGAACATAACATTAATGTGAATCCGGTAGTTCTTGTAGGATCAATGACAGCAAAAGAAAAAAGAGAAGCTTATAAAGTTATCGAATCAGGAGATGCAGATATAATAATTGGAACTCATGCCTTAATTCAGGAAAAAGTTAATTACAATAATTTGACAATGGTTGTTACAGACGAACAGCACAGGTTTGGTGTAAGACAAAGAGAAGCCATTTCTGAAAAAGGTGAACATCCACACATTATGGTAATGAGTGCAACTCCAATTCCAAGAACATTAGCAATAATAATGTATGGTGATTTGGATATTTCCGTAATTGATGAACTTCCGGCTAACAGACTTCCTATTGCTAACTGTGTTGTTGGAACAGATTACAGACCTAACGCATATGATTTTATGACTAAGCAGATAGCAAAGGGCCGACAGGTTTATGTTATCTGTCCTACTGTTGAATATAGTGAAGCTGTTGAGGGTGAGAATGTTATTGAATATGCAGAAAAATTAAAAAGAATAATGCCTGTATCAGTAAACATTGAATTCCTTCACGGAAGAATGAAACCGGCAGAAAAAAATGAAATTATGGATAGATTTGCCAATAATCAGATTCAAATACTTGTTTCTACAACGGTAGTTGAAGTGGGGGTTAATGTGCCTAATGCAACCGTAATGATGGTGGAAAATGCTGAACGATTCGGTCTTGCCCAACTTCATCAGCTTAGAGGACGTGTAGGTCGAGGAAAATATCAGTCTTACTGCATTTTTATTAATGGTTCAGGAAAGAAAGAAGCATTAGAAAGACTAAATATTCTTTGCAAGTCAAATGATGGCTTCTTAATAGCCAATGAGGACTTAAAATTACGAGGTCCCGGAGACTTCTTCGGTGTAAGACAAAGTGGTGATTTTGAGTTTAGACTAGGAGATATAATGAACGATGCAAATATATTAAAGCAGGCATCAGAGGCTGTCGAATTAATTTTAAATGAAGAGGTTGAAATTTCTGACAAACAGCGTAAAATAATCATAGAATATGAAAACGATTCTATCAATATATAAAATATTTGGTGTTACATAAAGTAACGGAATGGAGTTTAAAATGAATATAGTAGTTCTTTGTGGTGGAAACAGCACAGAAAGAGAAGTATCAATTAATTCAGGATCAATGGTTTGTGAAGCTTTAAGAAAGAAGAATCATAATGCTATTCTGATGGATGTATACTTTGGACTTGAAGATATAGATATTTTTGAAAAATCAGCTAGCGAATATGATGTTGAAAGTGTAAAGAAGAACATTCAGTCATTATCAGATAAGGTTAGCGAAGACAGAAGAAGTTTCTTTGGTAATAATGTTATTGAAATTTGCCAGAAAGCTGATATTGTTTTTATGGCTCTTCACGGAAAGAATGGTGAAGACGGAAAGTGTCAGGCAGCTTTTGATTTATATGGTATTAAATATACAGGTTCAGGCCATCTTGCAAGTGCAATAGGAATGGACAAAGGCGTTACAAAACAGATTTTTATGTCAAAAGGTGTTCCAACAGCTAAGAGTGTGTGGATTAAAAAAGGCGAAAGCACAGACCTTAAAGACTATGGAATGAAAGTTCCTGTTGTAGTTAAAGCATGTAATGGTGGTTCAAGCGTTGGCGTTGTTCTTGTTCACCAAGAAAGTGAATATGAAGATGCAGTAAAAACCTGTTTTGAATTAGATAATCAGATACTTGTGGAAGACTTTATTAAAGGCAGAGAGTTTTCCATTGGTGTTATTAATAAAAAAGCTCTTCCTGTAGTTGAAATTATTCCAAGAGATGGATGGTATGATTACAAGAATAAATATAACGGAGCTACAGAAGAAGTCTGTCCTGCCAATCTTAATGATGAATTAACAAAGAAGATTCAAAAGGTAGCTGAGGATGCATGTAATGCTATTGGCTGTGAACCTTATGCAAGAGCAGATGTTATGATGGATGCTGATGGCAATATGTTCTGTCTTGAAGTTAATACCTTGCCGGGAATGACAGCAACATCACTTGTACCACAGGAAGCAAAGGCAGTAGGTATGGATTTCCCTACATTGTGTGATTATCTTGTAGAGTTATCATTAAAAAAGAATAACTAAAATATTTTAATTAAACAATTTTGAACTGAAAATAAGGAATATACTTTTATGAAAAATATGACTTTGGAAAACATTGCGAAAGCCTGCAATGGTATTTATGTTGGAGATGAAGATTTAAAATCAAAAGAAATAACAGGTGTGGAAAAAGATAGCCGACTTATTGAAGACGGTTATTTGTATCTTCCTTTTGTGGGAGCAAGAGTGGATGGTCACGATTTTATACCACAGGTTTTTGATAAAGGGGCTTTGTGTACTTTATCAGAAAGGGATTTGGATAATCCTAAGGGACCTTATATTAAGGTAGAATCAGTTGCAACAGCCCTTAAAGATATTGCTGAATTCTATAGAAAACAACTTAGCTGTAAGATTATCGGAATAACAGGAAGTGTTGGAAAAACAAGCACAAAAGAGATTATTGCGTCTGTTTTGGAAGAAAAATTTAAAGTTTTAAAAACTGAGGGCAATTACAATAACGAAATTGGTGAGCCTCTTACAATTTTAAAAATAAGAGACGAACATGAAGTCGCTGTTATAGAAATGGGCATTAGTGATTTTGAGGAAATGCACAGATTAGCTAAAGTTTCAAGACCTGATGTTTGTGTAATTACCAATATTGGAACATGTCATCTTGAAAACTTAGGAGATAGAGATGGTGTATTTAAGGCAAAGACAGAAATGTTTGATTATGCATCTAAAGATTGCTTTGTTGTACTTAATGGTGATGACGATAAGTTATCTAATGTAAAGGAAGTTAATGGACATGCTCCTGTATTTTTTGGAATTGACACGGACAGAGATGTTATGGCAATAAAATACGAAAGTCTTGGTATCCGGGGAACAAAGGTTAAAATTAAATATTTTGATAAGGAATTGGATACAGTAATCCCTATTCCAGGCTATCATATGATTTATAATGCAATGGCCGCAGTTTGCATTGGCTCTCATTTCGGAATGACTTTAGATGAAATAGATTCAGGAATCAGAAATCTTAAAGCAATTGGTGGTAGAAATAATATTTTTACAACAAATGGAATAACTGTAATAGATGATTGTTATAATGCAAATCCAATGTCAATGAAAGCTTCAATTAATGTTTTATCACAGGCTAATGGCAGAAAAGTTGCTATTTTAGGTGATATGTTTGAATTAGGCGAAAACTCAAAAGAATTACATAAAGAAGTTGGACAGGCTGCTGTTGGAAAAGTAGACATACTTGTATGTATTGGAAATCTTTCAAAAGACATTGCAGAAGCGGCAATAGAAGGCGGATGTAATACATTGTATTTCCATAATAAAGCAGATTTCGAGGAAAATCTTTCTGCATACATTAAAGAAGGAGATACTGTTTTGATTAAAGCTTCCAATGGCATGAAGTTTAAAACAATAGTTGAAAAATTAAAAGGTTAATTATAGACAAGAGATTAGACATAAAGTTAGGGGCTGTCGCAAAAGCGGCGGCCCCTTTATTTACTTAATAAGAAATTCCTTTGGAATTTCTATTAAGTAAAAATCCTATTAAATAATTAAATTATGATTATTTACCGCTCATCTGTCTTTCCTGAGCTTCAATCATCTTCTTAACCATCTGTCCGCCCACAGAACCTGCCTGGGCTGATGTTAAGTTTCCGTTATAACCATCTGTAAGCTGTACGCCTACCTCTGATGCACATTCCATTTTGAATCTGTTCATAGCACCCTTTGCTTCAGGAACATTAACTTTGTTAGTGTTACTCATTACTCATTACCTCCAACAATTAAATTATTTAGTAACTAAGTTCATATGAAGTTGTTACACTAATATTATGTGGAAGTTTTATTTTTATAAACTGGTAACTTGTTGCTAATATGACAAAAAAAACCATCTTTCATAAAAAAAATAAGACGTCAAATCAATGTGCAGATTTATTTATTATTTTTCAAATAATCTAATATAATGTGGCTATATTCAGTAATGGTATTATCGTTAATACTGTCAGCCTTAATATATTGATTTTTATCCTTATATTCTAATTTAAAACAATTTTCAAAATTCTTAGACTTTGAATCAAATATAGGAAGAAAACTTCCTGAAAACTTTTCATAACATGTGGAAGCAGTGGCAGCCTTTCGAAATTTTTTATCCATAAATTCTCCGATACTTTTGTGAATAGCACGGTCTTCCAATGGAAGAAAATAATAATCCTTATAATTTTTAAAGAAATACTTAAATGTGCCGTTGCATAAATTAATTGAAATGTTTAAAGTGTTATTCTGAATATTTAAGTGAATGCCATTAAAGTTATGTGAAATATTAACAGGCACAGAATTGTTTAAAGTTATACTAACAAGTAATTCCTGTTGAATATCCCCGTCAAAATTCTTATATTCATGAATTTCGTAAGAATTAACATTATACTTATATTCAAAAATATCAGATATGGAAAGTAAATCCGTTAAAACACCCATATTCCAAACATCTTCTTTATTATGTAAAAGAAGTGGGAATAGTAAACGTTCATCTTTAGATTCCACATAATGCTTAAAGACTTCAATTAAATCTCCACCTGAAAAAGGATCACTTCTGTTAATTCCAAGAAGTTTCTCAAAAGATTTCTGTTTATTGTTTTCCATTTTAAGAATGTGATTAAGCTTTGAAACCGGTTTGTAAATATCAATACTTTGGTAATTATCAAAGTCAAATTCTAAATTGTATTTTTTACCCCTTTCTGTTACAAACGGTATGTCAAAACTGTTACCATTAAAATGAATAACAGTATCGAAATCCTTTATGAACTTATTAAATGCCATAAGAACATTGGCTTCATCATTAAAATTTTCTGCAAGCCATTGAGTATAACAAAGTTCATCTCCTGAATAGTACATACAGCCGATTAAGTAGACAATACAGTACTTTCTTGAAAAACCTGTTGTTTCAATATCAAAATATATTATTTTCTCTTTTTTTGAAAAATTCTCTATTGGATAGTTAATTTTTATATCCACTTTATTTCTAAATACTAACATAAATCTTATTTTATCAAATTAATAAAAACACAACAAGATTTTTTGATTTTTTTGAAAAATTAAAAATTTTTTTACAATATTAAGTTAATGCCTAATTAGTGAAAAAAGAGTATCAATTGGATGTTATTTACATTGAAGAAATTGGACAAAAGTATTATTATAGAATAGATGTAAAAAATTACGAAGAGAGGTAGAGTTATGTCTATTCTAACATTTAAGGGTGGAGTTCATCCATACGATGGAAAAGAACTATCCAAGGATGTTGCTGTTAGAAAAGTGCTTCCAAAAGGAGAAGTTGTTATTCCTGTTGCACAGCATATAGGGGCACCGGCAAAACCGGTTGTTGAAGTGGGACAGAGAGTATTAAAGGGACAGCTTATAGCAGAAGCGGCAGGATTTATTTCAGCTAACATTCACTCATCAGTTTCAGGAACTGTAAAGAAGATAGAACAGAGAGTTGTTCCTAACGGAAGCAAGGTTCTTTCAATAGTAATTGAAAATGATGAACAATATGAAGAGTTTCAATATGAAGCCAAAGAACAGCCATGGTCAAAGGAATATATTAGAGAGGCTGTTAAGGACTGTGGAGTTGTAGGTTTAGGTGGCGCATGCTTCCCAACTAACGTAAAACTTACACCTAAGGACGATAATGCAATCGATTATGTTATTGTTAACGCTGCTGAATGTGAGCCATACATAACATCAGATTACAGAAGATTGGTTGAACAGCCACAGGAAGTAATCGAAGGATTAAAGATTGTTTTATCTTTATTTGAGAATGCAAAAGGTGTTATTGCAGTAGAAAATAATAAGCCTGATGTTATTGAAAGCTTAAAGAAACTTACTGAAAATGAAGATAGAATACAGGTAGCAGAATTAAAGACTAAGTATCCTCAGGGATCAGAAAGACATATTATTTATGCTGTTACAAAGAGAAAAATCAATTCTTCAATGTTGCCGGCAGATGGTGGCTGTATAGTTGATAATGTTGACACAATTTACAACATTTATCAGGCTGTAAAATTCCACAAACCGTTAACAGAAAGAATTGTTACTGTTTCAGGTGACGGTATAAAGAATCCTTGTAACCTGTTAGTTCCTTTTGGAACAAGTCATAGCCAGCTTGTGGAAGAAGCAGGCGGTATGAATGAATCTGTTGAAAAGATTTTGTCAGGTGGTCCTATGATGGGTCAGGCAATGTTTACTTTGGATGTTCCTGTTATAAAAGGTTCATCTGCACTTTTAGCATTTAAAAATGATCATGTTGCCCATGCTAAGACAACTAACTGTCTTAACTGTGGAAAATGTGCTCAGGTTTGCCCGGAAGGTTTAATTTGTGCAAAACTTGCTCATGCGGCAGATGCAGATGATATGGAGGCTTTTGTAAAAATGCACGGAATGGAATGTATTGAATGTGGTACATGCAATTACAATTGCCCTGCTAACAGAAACATTACACAAAGTGTAAGAACAATGAAAAGAAAAGTGCAGGCAGCACGTAGGAAAGGGTAAGAGTGAATAAAAAATGTATAACGTATCATCCAGCCCTCATGTAAAAAGCAAGGTTACAACTCAGAGTATAATGAGAGATGTAATTATCGCTTTAATGCCGGCTACAATTTTTGGTATATATAATTATAGTCATCTCTTCGGAGCAAAATACGGATTAAGAAGTGCATTACTTATTATTTTAACGGTAGTTGCATGTGTATTATCTGAATATGTTTTTGAAAAGATTACTAACAGAGAAAGCACACTTGATGATTTAAGTGCAGTAGTTACAGGTATGATTCTTGCATTGAATCTTCCTTGTACTTTCCCTTATTGGAAAGCAATGCTTGGCGGATTTTTTGCAATTGTAATTGTAAAACAGTTATTTGGCGGTTTAGGTCAGAACTTTATGAACCCTGCTTTATGTGCAAGATGTTTTCTTGTTCTGTCATTTGCGGGAAACATGACTGCATTCTATCCTACAGATGTTAGTGGAGTAGATGCGGCTACAAGTGCAACACCTTTAACTTCATTAAAAAATACAGGGGACAGTGTTGCAAGTCTTGCAGATATGTTTATTGGTAATCATTCAGGTACAATCGGTGAAACATGCATTATTGCATTGTTAATCGGTGTTGTATATCTTGTTGTAAGAAAGATTATTGATTTGCGCATCCCTCTTACATACATAGCAGTATTTGCTGTTTGTATTATGCTTTTTAACCAGAGTACAGATCCTGTTTTCCTTGCAAAACATCTTTGCGGTGGTGGTTTGATTTTTGGGGCCTTCTTTATGGCAACTGATTATACGACATCTCCTATTACAAAAACAGGAAGATATATTTTTGGTATATGTTTAGGTCTTTTGACAGCTATTTTCAGAACATTTGGAAATACTGCAGAAGGCGTTTCATATGCAATTATATTCTGCAATCTTTTAGTTCCATTAATTGAAAAATGGACAATTCCAAGAGCTTTTGGAATTGTTAAGGCAAAAAAGGAGGGCAAATAATATGAAAAATATAATTAAAGATACTCTTATATTATTTGCTATCACTTTGGTAGCAGGACTTGGATTAGGTCTTGTATATAATGTTACAGCTAATTCAAGAGCAATGCAGGAAGAAAAGACTAAGATTGAAGCATACAATACAGTTATGCCGGGGCTTGGAAGTTTCGATAATGTAAGTTTTGACAGCGTGGCTGCTGACAAATATATTAAAGAGCAGATTAACAAAAATGAAACAGAAAAAACAATTAAATCTTACAATGCCACAATTGATGAAGTTATTAAGGCTAAAGACAAAAGTGGTAATGATTTAGGATACATTATTACAGTTACAGATAATGAAGCTTATGGTGGTTCATTACAGATGACTGTAGGTATAAAAGATGACGGAACTGTTATGGGTATTTCATTCCTTTCTTTAAGTGAAACACCTGGGCTTGGAATGAAAGCCAAAGATGATGATTTTATGAGTCAGTTTTCCAACAAGAAAGTAGATTTCTTCAAATATACTAAGTCAGAAGCAAAAGCTGACAATGAAATTAATGCAATAAGCAGTGCCACAATAACATCTAATGCCGTAACACATGGTGTAAACGGTGCTATTTACTGTGTAGACTTTATTACAGGAGGTGGCAAATAATGAACAAATGTATTGAACGTTTATATAATGGTATTATAAAAGAAAATCCTACTTTTGTATTAATTCTCGGTATGTGTCCTACACTTGCCGTTACTTCATCATTAGTTAACGGTGCGGGAATGGGACTTAGTACAATGGCAGTTTTGGTATTGTCTAACATGGTTATTTCAATGCTTAGAAATATTATTCCTAACGGAGTGAGAGTTCCTGCATTTATCGTAATTGTAGCCAGCTTTGTTACAATTTTGCAGTTTTTATTAGAGGCATATTTACCATCACTTAACAGTGCCCTTGGTATTTATATTCCTTTAATTGTTGTTAACTGTATTATTTTAGGAAGAGCAGAAAGTTATGCATCAAAGAATCCTGTTTTACATTCAATTTTTGACGGACTTGGAATGGGACTTGGATTTACAATTGCCTTATCTTTATTAGGCGGTTTCAGAGAAATCTTAGGTGCAGGTACAATTCTTGGAATTAATATTCCACATTGGGACGGTATTGGAATCTTTGTTATGGCACCGGGAGCATTCTTTGTTCTTGCTGCTTTAATTGCAATACAAAACCAGATTAGAATAAGTCATGGCAAAAAGCCTAGAAAGCTTCAGTGCGAACAGGGCTGTGCAGGTTGTACAGGCTGTGGCAGTGATTATTCACAGTGTAATAAAGAAGAAAAGGAGGAAGCATAAATGGCAGAATGTATGTTAATAGCAGTAGGTGCTGCTTTAGTTAATAATGTAGTATTAAGTCAGTTCTTAGGATTATGCCCATTCCTTGGAGTATCAAAAAAGACAGATACAGCGGCAGGTATGGGAGCAGCTGTTATCTTTGTTATAATGATTGCATCAGCAGTTACATATGGTGTATATTATGCAATTCTAACACCACTTAATCTTGAATATTTACAGACTATTGTATTTATTCTTGTAATTGCCGCATTAGTTCAGCTTGTTGAAATGATTTTGAAGAAGTTCATTAAACCTTTATATGAAGCACTTGGTGTATACCTTCCACTTATTACAACAAACTGTGCAGTTTTAGGTGTAGCTATTTCTAACATTGACAATGGATACAATTTTGCAGAAAGTCTTGCATGTTCATTTGGAACATCATTCGGTTTCTTAATTTCAATTGTTATCCTTGCAGGAATTAGAGAAAAATCAGAACACAATAATATTCCAAAGCCTTTCCAGGGAACACCTATTGTTCTTGTTTCAGCAGGATTAATGGCTATAGCATTTACCGGTTTTACCGGAGTTATTTAAGGAGGTAAGATATGAGTTTATTAGCAGTTAGTATATCAGTTAACAGTATCTTATATGCCGTATTAATCGTAGGTGGTGTAGGCTTATTTATAGGTATTGCACTTGGAATAGCAGGGAAATTCCTTTCAGTAGAAGTGGATGAAAAAGAAGTTGCAATAAGAGAAGCACTTCCGGGCAATAACTGTGGTGGTTGCGGATATCCGGGATGTGACGGACTTGCTGCAGCAATAGCAAGTGGTGAAAGTGAACCTTCAGCTTGTCCTGTTGGTGGCGCACCTGTAGCCAAAAAAATTGCAGACATTCTTGGAGTTGAAGCAGAAGTAGTTCCAAAAGTAGCTTATGTTTCATGTTCAGGAGACTGTGACAAGGCAAAAGACAAATACAACTATTATGGAAATATGTCATGCCAGGA
>OLWA01003374.1_pt1 | contig 12203 bp, 10 predicted proteins | sample 1673251 | NCBI WGS metagenome assembly OLWA01 (sample SAMEA3178937, study PRJEB25190) | human gut metagenome | biome: human gut; feature: human-associated habitat; material: faeces | place: Austria | collected 2013
GCTTTACAGTCGTCAAAGTGAATTTGGTGGATGGCGGTTTAGCTCCTGTTGGAGTCTTGATTGCGAAAAAAACTAATTATTAAATCCCAGTTTGCAAGAGAAAGGTATGGTGAGCGAATGAGAATATTATACGAACTTTTATGGTTATGGGAGACGCTGGTTATTGCGCTTGCGGCTGCGGCTGTTTGCGTGGTTTGCGCCATGCTAATCTGCAAGGCAGTAAAGAAGAACCTCAGCAAAAAAACGGCGGCAGTTATCGGCGCAGCAGCGTTTGCGGGCGCTGTTTTGGCAGTCATTGTGATTGCCCGGACTCCGATGCCGCTTTGATTAAACGGGATGCTTGATTGCCTGTGCATAAGTACAACTTCCAGTTTGTAAAAACGAAAATTTCTCCAAAGTTCCCACTGCTCCTGTATACAATAAGCCAGACTTCCGAGCTGTCCCGGACTTCTGGCTCATTGTATACAGGAAATACTGATGTATCCTGCTTTTCCATTCCACAGAAATCACTGATCTATTCTGCTTTTCTATTCCACAGAAATCCTGATTTTCAGAGATTTCCTTTTCTGTGACTCAAGCGGAATATTTTTATACCGATAAACACTCAGCACGAGTCCCATCAAAATATAGGAAAGCAGCGTTCCACTTCCTCCATATGACAAAAATGGAAGAATGACAGGCATTTCCGGTACAATATTTAAGCAGATCAGAAAACTGTATACAATCTGACCGGCAAATACCAGTCCACAACCATATCCGATCATTTTCCCAAGTTCATTTGACTGATTTCCCGAAATCCGAAAAATTTTCCATATCAGCATGACATATAAACCTGCCACAATCATTCCCGCTATAATACCAAAGCAGGCAATCAGGCTCATCCAGATCAGCTCTCCGTTAAATCCTGCAAGGCTGCTCTCAAGGATCTTCATACCTGAAATACTTTTTCCAAGCATTTTACTTTCTCGAAAAACTCCTGCAATCTGATTCTGCATATAGCCGTAAATACCTGTTTGATCAAAATATGCCTGAATCCGCTCCTGCTGATACGCTTTCAATATTTTTTCAAAAATTATGACACTTCCTGTTATAAAAAATGCGGTACCGCCTCCCCATAAAGCAAATAGGGTCCTCTTTTTGGATATATCATACCAGCTTCTTTGAATTGCGATCGTAACCATCATCAGAAGAGCCAGTGCCAGGAGAGCGGCATGAATCAGCGATGCACTCTGCACTACCAGTCCTACCGGAAGAATCATCCACCCAGCGATCTTCCATAATGCTTCATAGCCTTTTCTTCTATAGGAATATAATACTGCTCCGAACAAAGGAACATAAAGGTACATCAGCAGTGGTACAGACACTGCCATATTTCCGAGCCGGAGATACGTTCCCGCTCCTCCCATATACAGTCGGCATGGAATGGTAAGCCCCATCAATGCAAGAAAGACCCCTGCCATCCATTTTCCATATTTTCCAAGTATACTGTAGTCCAGATAATAAATGCCCAACATCAGAACAAATCCAACTACAGTAAACAGTAACTGCCTCTGTGGAAATCCCATTTCATATCCATGACTTTTCAATCCATACTGCAAAACGATACTGATGATTCCCAGTATCCCTGCCAGCAATACAAGTCCCCAGGACATCTGTGGTCTGTGGATCCGGTCAAGCTCTACCCCAACCTGTACCGGATCTCCCATTTCCGCGATTGCTTTTTTTAATGCCTGCTCTTCTGTCATCCCTTTTTTCAAATACATTTCTGCCTGATCAGTAATATGATCCTCTAGTTCTTTTTCTATGCCTGGGCATGCCTTTTTACAACGGATCTGATCCGTCACACACCGCAGATATTCTTCTTTTTTCATCCCAGTCCCTCCATCGCCAGTACATCGGTCACCGCTTTCTGATATGCCTTCCACTCTTCCTTTTTTTCCTCCAGACGTCCATGTCCTGCTGCCGTAAGTCTGTAATACTTTCGTTCCTTTCCCATTACTTTCTGCTCATAGGACGTTACAAAATTTTTCTCTTCCAGCCCATGTAAGAGCGGATACAGAGTTCCCGCTTTCAGTTCAAAGACATTCTTCGATTTTTCCCGCAAAGCTTCTATCATCTCGTATCCATACATATCCTTCTCTTCCAGCAGCCGCAGGATCAACAGCATCATGCTCCCTGAAACTAATGATTTTTCAATTTTCACTACAATCTCCCCTTTCCTGTATATCGATCATCTATATATCGGCTATCTATATATTATATCGAACATCTATCTATGTCAAGGCATTTTATCTCCTTACTTAACTTCTTTTTTCACTTTAACAGAAAAAAATACGCACAGAACAGTTCTTTTCAAAACCGCTCTGTGCATTCTTTTCTATTTTCGTTCTATTTTTCTTTTTCAGTCCTGTTATTTACCAGGATTTTCCAGCTTTATTCTGCTATCATGCAGAGTTCTCCGGCTTTCAGTAAAACTTCTTTCTCACTGCCTTTTCCAATACGCACAGTAACTTTCTTCTCTGTATCAGAAGAAAGCCAGGCTTCTGCTTTTCCATTTTCCCAGCGAATGCTCACAGTAATATTACCTCTTGCTTTCAGACCGCTTATTTCTCCTTTTGTCCATTTTTCAGGCAATGCAGGGAGAATCGTGATCACTCCGTCATGGCTTTGAAGCAGGGCTTCTGCCACACCGGCAGTATAACCGAAGTTTCCATCAATCTGATAAGGCGGATGGGCACAGAACAGATTTGCATAAACTCCGCCCCCGTTCGCCATATTCATAGACTCTTTTGGCTCTACCAAATGGAGGATCTCATTCATCAGCTTTCCGGTATGTACTCCGTCTTTCATTCTTGCCCACATCAGAATCTTCCATGCCAGACTCCAGCCTGTTCCGGCATCCCCTCTCTGTAAAAGACTGGTTCTCGCAGCCTCATAAAGCTCCGGTGTTTTCTCGGTAATCCCTCTTCCCGGATGCAACTCATAGAGCTGGGAAAGATGGCGGTGATGTGGATCTGCTTCTTCAAAATCTTCATTCCATTCAAGGATCTGTCCGTTACTTCCAACAGCAGGTGCTGCCATCTCTTCAAAGATTTTTTCTGCCTGTCCGGTCAGCTCATCCCGGATTCCCAAAATCCTGCCCGCCTCCAGATAATCTCTCAAAAGATTTCTTACAATCGCGTTTTCATTTTCCGTATACTGTGCTACCGTGAGCTTTTCTTTCTTTTCCTCTCCGAAAAGGAAATCATTCTCCGGTGACGTTGCCGGTGACATCGCATAACCCTGTGCTGTCCCCACAACACCTTCCACACAGAAACGTACATTTTCTTTTAATACCGGATAAATCCGCTCCAGATATGCCCGATCCTCTGTGAATAAGTACTGGTCATAAAGATTCCGGCAAAGCCAGGCATAACCCATTGGCCAGAAGTTCCACTCAGCTCTTCCATCAGCAGGTGTCGTCTTTCTCCAAAGATCCGTATTATGGAAACTGCAGACTCCCTCTTTTCCGAAATAATGCATCGCAGTCTCTTTTCCATCTGCTGCCATCTCTTCACAGAGCCTTACCAGCGGCTCTCCCATTTCCTCCAGATTACACGGACCTGTCTGCCAGTAATTCATCTCGGTATTGATATTGATCGTATAATCTGAGAACCACGGTGGCACTAACTCTGCATTCCAGATTCCCTGAAGATTGGCTGCCTGCGTTCCCGGTCTTGAAGCTGCGATCAGAAGATACCTTCCATACTGGAACAGCAAAGCATTCAATCCTACATCTTCCGGGTGATCCTGAAAATCTGTCAGACGCTGCCGGAGGTCTTTTTCTGCATACTCATCCTTTTCTCCAAGAGAAAAGGACACTCTCTTATAATACTTCTGATACTCTTTCAGATGCTCCGTTCGCAAAGCCTCATAACTTTTCCCAGTACAATCAAAATCTGCCTTTAAAAGTTCTTCCGGACATCTGCCCTCTATAACCGGATGTCTGTCAAAGCCTGCAAAGCTGGAACGGATCCCATAATAAAGCGTTACTTCCTCTGCATTTTCCACAATAACTGCATTGCCTGCTTCGTTTACTTTTCCGTCTGTGACGATCTTTCCCCAGCCTTCGTAGCACATTCCCTGCTTTTCCGGCTCTTCCGGGAATACGGGAACAGCTTTTTCCGAGCCACCTTCGCCTACGGTAAATGGAACTCTGCCCGGACACTGCCCTTTTGTCTTCAGAATCCCATCCGTGCAACAGCTTTCCCTGGCATAACCTCCTTCCACATACAACTTCAGTGAAAAGGCTTTTTCAGAACGGATCTTATAAACCAATACCTGTGCAGGCTGACTGACAATACAGGACTTTTCCACCAAAGCTCCCTGATTTTTATAAGTTATCCTCACTTCTGCTGTATCCAGGCACAGTTCCCGGTGATAATCCGAAATTTCTTCTGTCCCGTCCAGCATTTCCATATATACATTTCCAAAAGGAACATACATCTGAACGTCCTCTGAACTGCTGAAGCACTCTTCAAGATATTCCATCGCCTTCTGATATTCTCTTTTTTCCGTCAGTTCTCTTACTTTTTCAAGATATCCTTCAGGAAGTTTTTTCTGCGTCTTTTCAGGATACCCTGACCAGAGTGTATCTTCATTTAATGCAAGTATTTCCTTCTTCGTTCCACCATAAACCATGGCACCTATCCGCCCATTTCCAAGCGGAAGACTTTCATGCCAGTTTTCTGCCGGATGATCATAGTAAAGTTTCATGTCAGTCCCTCCATCTGTTCTGGTTCAAACCTGATTGTTATAGATGAAATATTAGCATACCTTTTTGTCAGAAACAACTCTCTGTTTATAAATTTTCCTGTTGAGAAACATTATTCCAGGCCGCCAAATCCCCTTGCTGTCAGATCCTTCCAGGCATCTTCATCAAACTCATTCTTTTTATAATAATATTTCCGGTCTTCCTCTGTGATCGTGCGGATCACCCTGCATGGATTTCCTGCTGCTATAGACCAGTCGGGAATATCTTTTGTCACCACACTCCCTGCTCCGATCACTACATTATTCCCAATCTTCACACCAGGGCAGACAATCGTATTTCCTCCCAGCCAGCAATTATCACCGATGGATACCGGGATTCCATACTCATACATACTATTTCGGGAATCCGGATGGATTGGATGTCCTGCCGTATAAATTGCCACATTCGGAGCAAACATACAGTTATCTCCGATCGTAACTTTCCCAACGTCTAAAATTGTACAATTATAATTTGCATAAAAATTCTTTCCGACTTCGATATTAAATCCATAATCGCAATAGAACGGAGGATTGATAAAAGCACCTTCTGATTTTCCAAGTAATTCTTTTACAATTTTTTCAATTTTCTCAAAATCGCTCCGGTCAACCGTATTCAATTCCTGAGTCAGCTTTCTCGCACGCTTTTGCTGCTCCATCACTTCTTTATCCGCTATGTATGCAATTCCTGCATCTCTTCTTTTTATCTGATCCATATTTTTTCTCCTTTTTCTTTTTAAGATGTCGGGGTCAATAAATTCTGTAATATTTCAGTTTTTTCAAAAGAAAAGGAAACGTCACAACGTACGTTCCCAACTTCTTTTATTGCCTTTCATTTTTTACTTTTCTTCTCAGGCTCTATACTTTTTCTTTTTCCAAATTACAACTGATCCTGCTATTACCGCTCCGCTAAGATACAGCATTGCAAGCATCAGTCCTGCATTTTCATGATCGCCAGTCTTCGGAATGCCTGAACTATCTGCTTTCGGATTTGTCTTTGTATTTGTCTTTGTATTTGTCTTCGTATTCTGATCTGTCTTACTTCCTGCCTGTGCCGGTTTCTTCTCAAGAGCTGCAATAGCATCTTCGATTGCTTTTGCCATCTCATCTACTTCTGCCTGCTCCTTGATATTCTTACCACGGACAACTGCGTTGATTGCTTCTTCTACTTTTGTAAAATCTTTGTAGTCCTCTTTGTTCAGGCCATTCGCCTTTTCGATTGCCTCTTCGACTTTACTGTAGTCCGCATCTTTATATTCCAATGCTGCGATTGCTTCTTCGATCGCTTTCGCCATTTCATCTACTTCTGCCAGTCTTGCAATCACTCTTCCTCTGACAACACTTGTTGTCGCTACATTCAGTCCTTCAACAGACTCATCAGTATATACTGTCAGATCTGATGGAATAGATTCCAATGCTGCATCAACAGCACTGTAATCTGCAGGTTCTGCTCCACAAATTGGTGTTCTGCCTTCTACAAAAGTCCAACCATTATTTTTATCATCCGCATTCAGTGCGGCAGTAAAATCTTCTGTTTTCATTTCAGTCAAAGATTTTGCGACCGCAGCTTCATGTGCATTTTTAACTTCCAAATTACCGTCCGCAAAATAGCAGTTTGTAATTTCACTTCTCTCTGTTGCATCCTGCATAGCAAACGCATACCGATATGCAACAGTTCCGATTACACTTCCCGTCGAGTAACAGTTTTTAACAGAACCATATCCATACCCTGCTGAAGCATCTGTTCCAACAAAAGATGCCATGGAAGCAACTGCCTGTGTCACATTTCCGGTAGCATAACAATTTTTGATATTCAGCCCCCAAAGACTTCCGGCAAAGCCTCCGATATAGGAACCGCCCGTTACATTTCCGGTGGCATAACAATTCTTGATAACAGTTTCTTCATTTTTGTTACCATTTCCCTTGCCGATAAAGCCTCCGACATCTGCACCACCACGAGCATTTGCTTCAACATCCAGTGAAACATCCGCTCTGCTGTATGAAATTTCCGACGCCTCTCCCAGCTCACCAATCAGGCCACCAATTGAACCTTTACCTGATGCTTCATTAATATTACCGGATACACTACATTCTTTAATTCCCTGCGTTCCGTCAAAAGCACCCACAAGTCCTCCAATCCAATAGGCAGCCGCATTGCCGTTCTCCGGTGTAGTCATATTTATTGAAAGGTCCGTCACATGACAATTTTCAATTCCTCCACTTGCAGAACCTGCAAGTCCTCCAGTCAGTCCGATTGCATAACCGGAAACTTTTTTTGCCACACCGTTTATAGAAACGTGATTCAGATTCACGTTACTGATTTTCCCATCTGCTGCACCAAATAATCCAAATACATCTCCTTCTGCCGGTGTACTTGCTGTTCCGATAGTCAGATTGGAAATCATATGTCCTTTTCCATCAAAATTTCCGGAAAACATAGAATAATCTGAACCTCCGAACAAAGCATCGGAAAAAGAGTTTGCGATTGGTGTCCAGGATAATCCGTTCAGATCGATATCTTTCGTCAGGACAAAATATTTATCCCCATAACTCTCTCCGCTATTTACCGCACTTGCAAGATATGCCAGTTCTGCCCCACTGGAAATCTGATATGGATCTTCCGCCGCACCGGTTCCACCTGCAAATGCAGTAGCAACACTGCCATCCCAGGTATCTGAATCCTGCACCTCATCTGCTGCCAACACTGTCATTGGAATCATTGCCATGACAAGGCATACCGTCAGCAGAATCGTTAAGAATTTCTTCTTTGTCTTCATTAACAATTCATCTCCTGTTCTTTTTTTCTTTCACTATGAGTAATTTGCATAGCATATGTAACTATACATACTATGTTATACACGACAAACTGACTTTTTTCAAGAACTTTTTGAAATACATTTGCATCAGGTCAGCAATTTTCTCCTTAAAAGAGATCCAGCATATTGTCCAGATAAACCTTTTCCCTGACGTGGATCTGATACTCGGGTTTCGTCATATAATAAAGCAGAAATTCAAGGATCAATGCACTGCCAAGTCCTCTTCCTTCAATTTTAAAGTTAGTAAATCCCATTGGCAGATAGGTATTTTTTATATCCTGGATCCCTATAAATTCTGGATTTTCCATCGCTTTGGAAAATTGATATCCTTCCGTCCCATCCGGTGCGGCACATCGGTGATCCGGACAGTCCTCTCCTAGATTCTGCCGACTGACCACTTCATAACATTGCTTTCGTTCTTTACATCCCGACCAGCAACACTCATTGCATAAAAATTCTACTTTGACTTTCTGTGATTCTGTCAGCGTATCTAACTGACGCAAAGATTTGTTCAGACGAAAATCCGGTACAACATAACGGAACTCTTCCCTGTTGACTTCTTCCACAAACTGCTGAAAATCGGTCAATACTTTCGTAGTAGAAGAAACAAAATACAGATTCGGATAAGTCCGTTTCAGATAATTCAGTAATAAATCAGAATGGACGATCACTCCATTTTGAACTGCATCACTCTCTGCGAACATAGCACAAAGGCTGTTGCATTTCCCATCTGAAAGATGTTCTTTCCGAAGCAGGGAATTGCTGAAAGTCAGACGGGCAGAAATACCATATTCCTTCAAGAGTGCCAGAACTTCCCGTGGATCATAATCTCCTTCCCCGATACGTCCACCACCCCACAGGCAGTCGGCTGATGCACCGTAGATTGAGCCGATCTCGCACCAGTCATAAAAATATTCTCTATGCTCACGGAATAGTGGCAGAAACACACGATACAATTCGTAAAATTCAAATAACCCCGGAAGATGGTAAATCGCAGTGGGAAATTTCATTTTTTCATTTAATTTTTTATCACACATAAGCTTCTCTTCTTTTCTTCTTATCTAAGATGATAAGACAATCTTTCTCCTTGTTATTATATTTTGTAATTTCCGCATTTTCAATCAAAAAAGAATCCCTTCCACCGGTCTCTCATCCGGTAAAAGAGATTCTTTTCTTCCATTCACTTTATCAAATTCGTTTATCGCATCATTCAAATATTTCTTTTGAATCGAACTGTTCCATAAATTCTACATACTCTGCTGAATTTTTGAAGACCGGCTCATACTGATCCACCAGTTCTCTGCTACGCTGTGCTTTTTCTTTCAGAAGACCATACGCTGCCAGTGCAAACATCTTCGCAGTCACGATATATGCCTCTTCTTCATCTGTCACCTCAAAATCAATCTGATGCAGTCCGCCTTTTACGCCTCCGGTATTGAAGGTGTAAACCGGCATCAGATGCTGCACATCTCCTACATCGGTTGATCCTCCGGCATGACCGGAAGCTTCTATCACCGGTATACCTGATGCACTGATTTCTGCCGCATGCTTCAGTTCCGGAAGTGCCTCTTCTGCCAGCGTCGGAAGATAACCCGGTAAAGTACTGATCTCAACCTTTGCTCCCATTGCAATCGCTCCTGCCTTAAAGGAACGGTCTGTCTTTTTGGCTGCATCTGTAAATGCTTCGATCGTCTTTCCTCGAACCAGCGTCTCCACGACAACTTCATCCGGAATCACATTGACCAGGTTTCCGCCTTTTGTAATGATCGGATGCACCCGCACGCAATCTTCATCCCGGAAAGTTTCCCGGTTCAGTCCCAAAGCCTGAAGTCCAAGGGATGCTGCTGAAAGTGCATTCACTCCTTTTTCCGGTGCCCCGGCGGCATGCGATGCCTTTCCAAGTACCCGGATTACTTTGGAAACGAATCCGTTTCCTGTCCCGCTTCCCACGAGGATCTCATTTCCCGGACGGATATGATGTGTCAGGCAAAGATCAATATCATCAAATGCACCGATTCTCAACAGTTCACATTTTCCACCACCGTAACGGATCTTTCCCTGCTCCCGGAGCTGGTTTTTAAATTCAATCTCTCCATACTCTTCTGCCGGTGTGGCAAAGAAGACAACCTGTCCATCCAGTTTCTCAGCGATCTCAGGAACCGTCAGTGCAAGTGCAGCCCCGAACACGCCTGCCATCTGTGCATGATGTCCGCAACAATGTGCCGCATCTGTCTCTGGATTCGCATGCGCATGCTCCGGAATCCTAAGTGCATCAAGCTCTCCAAGAAGTGCAATGCTTGCTGTATCTTTCTTTTCTTCATTTAAATATGCTTTTGTTCCTGTAATTGCAAGTCCTGTCTCTGTGCGCAGACCTAATTCTTTCATCTTCTTTATGAATTTTTCTGCTGGAATTAAGAATCCTATTGTAACTAATGCATAAATTGGATTATCACTAGCTAAATCCATAGCAGATGATACCATTACAGAATATAGCAATAAATGAACTGGCTGTAATATGGCATTCATTATATATTCTTTAAACCACATATTAAATGCTTGTGCTTTTCCATCTCCTGCTTTATCAATTGGATATGTTAGAGATACCAATGGTGCAATCATCGTTAGAAATGCCATCCATAAAAATCTTTTCAAATATGTAAAAGTGAACATAATTGTATATATAACTAACACAATATAAATTATTGTATATGCAGTAGCATCTCCCCAATTATTGCTTTCTGCCATAAATCTCATATAACCTGTCAAGTTTGTTTTAAAACTTGTTCGTGAATTTCCATCAACTACATCTACATATATTGTTGAATCCCCTAAAGAATTATTTAATAATTCTTTAACTGTATTAGTGTTTACTTTTGTAATGGGGTTATTCTTCTTTGGTGGAGATGCCGTTATTGCATTTATATTGAAAGCGTTGGGGATGGATTAATTATGGCAGGAATGAATGATGAAGGAAGACAATGGTATGTTGTTTGTACATACAATGGTCATGAAAATAAAGTAAAAGAAAACTTAGAAAAACGTATTGAATCAATGGGATTACAAGATTGCTTATATAATATTATAATTCCAGAACATGTAGAAACAGTTATTAAAGATGGTAAAAAAATCAACAAAGTAACAAATATGTTTCCTGGATATGTTCTTGTAGAAATGGTTATGACAGATGAAGCTTGGTATGTTGTACGTAATACTTCAGGGGTTTCAGGATTCATTGGTTCTTCTGGTGGAGGAGCAAAACCTTTCCCACTTCAAAAACATGAATTAGATCCAATCTTAAAGAATATGGGTATTAGTACTTCAGCAATCGAAATTGACTATGCTGTTGGAGATGAAGTAAATGTTATTTCAGGTCCATTTGCTGGTAAAAGTGGAACTGTTGAATCGATTGATTTTGAAAAAGAAACAGCTAAAGTACTTATTGATTTCTTAGGTAATCAAACACCTATGGAAATTGATTTAGTAGCATTAGAAAAAACATTCTAGACAAATGTATTCACATTTGTCTTTTATATTATGGAGGTAAAGATGTCTAAATTATTTTTCTTTGATATAGATGGTACATTGATAGATTGTAATAAAGGGCTTTATGGTATATCAACAATAAATAGAAATTCCTTTGATCAGTTAAAACAAAAAGGTCATGATGTATTTCTAGCTACAGGTAGATGCAAATGCTTTATTACAGAAGGTGTTATGGATTATCCTTTTAGTGGATATGTCACTTGTAATGGGGGCTATGTAGAATATAAAGGAGATGCTATTTATAAAGCTGTTGTTCCAGCAAAAGCAATAGAAGAAACAATTAAATTATCTAAAGAACATCATTTTAGTTTCTATTTTGAAAGTAGCGATTATATTTATGTCTTAGATAAAAATGACCCACAACATAAAGAATTTGCTAGAGTATGGGGAATGAAAGATGAAACAATTATTGATGATTTTGATCCACAAGAAATTGAAACATATATTGGAATGATCGTTATCAATTCAAAAGAAGATATTCCTCTTTTAGTTGAAACATTATCTCCATATTTTGATATTCAAAGACATCAAACAGGATGTTCGTTTGATTTAACATTAAAAGGTGTTTCTAAAGCTGTAGGAATCCAAAAGTTAGTAGAAGCACTTCATAAAGATATCAAAGATACGATTGCTTTTGGAGATGGACGCAATGATTTAGAAATGTTAGAAACTGTTGGAACAGGTGTTGCAATGGATAATGCGGTTCCTGAAGCAAAAGCGGTGGCTGATGAAATATGTCCAGATGTCAATGATGATGGAATTACAACATGGTTGAAGGAACATGACTTTATTTAAAGTGAACTTTTTTGTTATAATGACAAAGGTAATTATATGAAAGAAAAAAATTAACAATGAAAGATATAGATCATAAGCTAAGTCGTGAAATTATAAATACAGCAAAAAATCATGACGTATCAGTAATCAAATTAGAACGACTTCAAAACATACGTTCTACGACAAGAACAAGTCGAAAAAACAATCATAGCCTGCATACATGGTCATTCTATAGACTTGCACAGTTTATAGAATACAAAGCAAAACTGGCAGGCATAGAAG
>OLWA01003375.1_pt1 | contig 12200 bp, 8 predicted proteins | sample 1673251 | NCBI WGS metagenome assembly OLWA01 (sample SAMEA3178937, study PRJEB25190) | human gut metagenome | biome: human gut; feature: human-associated habitat; material: faeces | place: Austria | collected 2013
AAAATTACATTAATAATATATTATTAAACACTAAGTTTCAATAATAGACCGCCCGTTACTCTGTAGGTAACGGATAAACCTTTGTGCCTGCTCTTCGGGAGTAGTCAATACTGAAAAATAATACGATATGCAATGAAACTTTTTTACCCCTGCTTCTGAAAGGCAGTAGAGGGAAGGAGATCTTTTGCAAAAATTTAGAAGTTAACAAAGCCCTAATACAAAGAATCCGCGTGTTTTATTTGTTTAATTCCTGTTTTGAGTAGTTTATTAGAAAAAATGTATGATTTCGTTTGGTTGTTTTAAGAAATATGCTCATATTTGCACCGATATTCATTCCCGTTACCTACAAAGTAACAGAGTAATTTTCAAGCGCTTACACCTACAACAGAGCGTTTCACGAAGTCAAGAACTTGTTTATTTGCTTCATCAATTTTCTTACTTCGGAAAGGTTTCAGATAGGTTTCAGTGACGGTGATAGACGAATGTCCCATCGCTTCGGAGATAATGCCCGGATGGATTTCACAATAATAAGCTGTCGTAGCCCAGGTATGACGCGCTGTATACGAGCTAAGTTTGCTTTCCAGTCCCAGCCACTGACCTAACAATTCTAAATGCTGATTGAAACTCCGTAAGGCTAACTGATATTCCCGATATGCTTCCTGACTTCCTTCAATACTATGAAGAATTGAAAACAAATAAGGAGAACTAAGATCCCGACTTATGTGCTTTTCTAATAAAAGCATAGCTTCCGGTGTCAGAGTCACTGATAAGGAACGACCGGTCTTACGCCGACGATACGTTATCACGTTTCCTCTTAAATCGCTTTTACGCAAATAGGCCAAATCAACAAAAGGTAAACCACGAAGCAGAAACATCAGAATAAACAGTTCCTTCGTATGACGTAAATCTGAAGGAATTGTGGATGATTTCGACAAACGACTAAAAACTTTTCGCATATCTTCATCTTCCAGCGCACGTTTCCTATCTGCACGTGTTCCTGTGTAAACAGAACGGAATAAATGCGGAATATATTCCGCTTTACGAAGATCAACTGCACGATTATAAACCGCACGCAACACACGAAGGTAAGTGGAAACTGTATTCCAACTGGAACCACGACTGCGAAGATAGACTTCAAAATCTTTCAACCATTCGGGATTTACCTGATGAAAATCAAGGTATTTACTCCCATGAAAGGTTGTCACAATGTTCAAAGTACTTCGATACACATGGGCAGTCCCAAAGTTTCCCTCTGCCCGTAGCCCATCGGCTACTTTCTTAAAAAATGAAATTAAATTCCCCATTGCATAAACTATTAGATATACACTATTAAATAGATACACTTCCTACTCTTATAATAGGAGTGAACGGTCAAAAAACAAAGACCTCTCGACAAAAGTTTGGAGGCAAAGAAACGAATTTTAATTGGATCAACATCAAAAACACGTATTTTGTTGATTTCTGTTGCTTTTACGCATTATACCATAAGTTTTCAAACAAGGGTTTCACCCTTCACCTTTTCTTTGAAAACCTTTATTCATCAGTGATAGTGGGTGAAGGGAGGTACCTTCACCTCTTTCTTCAGACAAGTCAGATACAATCGACCGCTCGTTTACATACAATCAATAGGATGTTTAAAACAAACATTGAGAAGAAAAAAATAATCTATTAGCATCTTTCCATTAGGTTATAGTTAATGCAAATATCATTATAGCAAAAACAAATTAGCTTATAGCAAAACGAATGATGCTTTCATGAACGAATGTCATTTTCAGTTCAAAGGGTGAATAACTAGGCCTTCACCCGATATCATCGATAAATAAAGGATTTCGAAGGTAAAGTGAAGGTGAAGATAATATTTATAACATCTCCCGTATGGCAACTTAAAGCTACGCTTTAGCAACCATAAAGCATAGCTTTTGGATATCCAAAGCATTGCTTTACGAAAGCAAAGAATATTATGAACGAAGCTAAATGGCAGAAAGACTTTACCAACTAATTTCAAATACTCATTTTCCTCCTTTTTCTACAACCCACTTCTCTATATTTCGTGTCTTGGCACTGAAATTCACTCCAATTTTGAACAACTCCCGATCATTGGATTCGAAAGGCTGAGCGTAATGTTTCTCATTTATCTGTAGCAATGCTTCCTCCGCTGTACCATCCAATTTAAACTCCATGACATAAACGAATTTTTCTGTCTGGAGAACAAGATCAATACGTCCTCCACTAGTATGATATTCTGCTTTAACATAGAATCCTATTAACTTGAAAACAATAAAAAGAACATTTTGATAATGTAATTCCAAATCACGAATCAACTCATAAGGTGTATCAGCAAAGAAAATTTGTAAACGTCGAAAGAAAGAATCATAATCTCCGGCTTCTATCTCACGAACAAATTTCTGAATTTCAAAAGAAGATTCCACTGCATTAGTATTAGCATAGAAAGGAAGCAAGAATTTAACAAACCCTTCTTCTACTTCACGGTTAGGAAATCCAAGACGATAAATACCAAAGCGCTCATCATATCCTTTTATAGTGAGATAACCACTCTGATAAATGACAGGTATCGGATTGTCGGAAGTAGAATCAACACTATTCAAGACTTCAGCACTCGTTTCTTCGTGCGCCATTCTCTGAAGATCATAATGATGTTTTTTTAATAATTCTACCAGATAGGTAGGTGTACCGGTTTCGAACCAATAGCTGCCAAATTCATTACGTAAGAATGCATTGAGAAGACTAAACGGATTATACATGCCGATGGAATTATGAGTAAAATGGTAACCATCATAGTATTCACGCAATGCAACACATATTTCATTATATGTCATTCCACGAGCATCTGCAAATTCAGAAAGTTCAACCTCCAGATTATCATGCAATTCTTGATCACTGACTCCACATATATCTATATATTGATTCCACATGGAGATATCGTTGAGATTATTCAAATCGCTGAATACACTAACCTTACCAAACTTCGTCACACCTGTCAGCATAGCAAATTTAATATAGCCATCCATCGACTTCATCACACCGTAGAAGGCTTTCAATGTATTCCGGTATTCTTCCTGCAACTCATCTCTACCAATGGCTTGCAACATCGGTTTGTCATACTCGTCGACAAGAATCACCACCCGCTGCCCTGTTTTTTCTGCGGCCAGTCGGTCATCGATCGTTTCATCACTGGAACATGAACCGTATTGAGCTTCGTAAACAAGAAGTTGTCGATCTATCAGACGGATAAGGTCATTTTCAGTATCAAACTTTTTAGCATTCAGATCCAAATGAATAACCGGATATTCAATCCAGTCCTTCTCCAGACTCTCCATCGCCAATCCTTCGAAAAGTTCTTTTCTTCCTTTAAAATAAGCTTCAAGAGTAGATAACAGCAAACTTTTTCCAAAACGACGGGGACGACTTAGAAAATAATAACTGCCAGTCTTTACCAATTTATAAATCAACGCAGTTTTATCAATGTAAAAGTAACCATCTTTTCGAATCTTTTCAAAGTTCTGTATACCGATAGGATAAATTTTACTACTCATATTCTCAGGGATTTTTGATTTGCAATACACAAAGATACTTCTTTCCAAACAAATAACGCCAAGTTACACACAAAAGTTTCTATCACAAAGCTGCGCAAAAAAAGAACCGCCTCCCCCACAGGGAAAGCGGTTCCATACCTTATTTTTATGTCCGGAAAGGAAGAATTACATCATTCCGCCCATGCCGCCCATTCCCGGAGCGCCCATCGGCATTTCTGGTTTATCTTCTTTCTTTTCCACGATCACACATTCTGTAGTCAGGAACATACCTGCGATAGAAGCTGCATTTTCAAGAGCCACACGAGCTACTTTAGCAGGATCTACTACACCGGCAGCATGCAGATTTTCGTAAACATCCGTACGAGCATTGTAACCGAAGTCACCTTTACCTTCACGTACTTTCTGAACAACTACCGCACCTTCCTTGCCTGCATTGGCAACAATTTCGCGAAGCGGTTCTTCGATAGCACGTTTGATGATACCAATACCGGTTGTTTCATCAGCATTGTCACCCTTCATGCCTTCCAAAGAATCGATAGCGCGGATATAAGCTACGCCACCGCCCGGGATGATACCTTCTTCGATAGCTGCACGAGTTGCACGCAATGCATCGTCTACGCGGTCTTTCTTCTCCTTCATTTCTACTTCAGAAGCAGCACCTACGTAGAGAACTGCTACACCACCTGACAATTTAGCCAGACGTTCCTGCAATTTCTCACGGTCGTAGTCTGATTTAGTAGCAGCAATCTGAGACTTAATCTGATCGCAACGTTCCTTGATATTCTCTTTTGCACCGGCACCGTTTACGATAGTCGTATTATCTTTAGAAACCGTAACCTTATCGGCTGTACCCAACATTTCGATAGTAGCCTGTTCCAGTTTCAATCCTTTTTCTTCGCTGATAACCACACCGCCTGTCAAGATAGCGATATCTTCCAGCATTTCTTTTCTGCGGTCACCGAAGCCCGGAGCTTTCACTGCACAAATCTTCAACTGAGAACGCAAACGGTTTACAACCAATGTGGTCAATGCTTCACTGTCAACATCTTCTGCAATCACCAATAAAGGACGTCCTGTCTGTACAGCAGGTTCCAAAATAGGCAAGAAATCTTTCAGATTAGAGATTTTCTTGTCATAGATCAGAATGTATGGTTTCTCCATTTCACATTCCATCTTCTCTGTATTGGTTACAAAGTAAGCAGATAAATAACCACGGTCGAACTGCATACCTTCTACCACACCGATAGTAGTGTCAGTACCCTTCGCCTCTTCAATAGTGATAACACCGTCTTTAGAGACCTTGCGCATTGCATCAGCAATCAGTTTACCGATTACCGGATCATTATTAGCAGAAACAGTAGCTACTTGCTCTATCTTGTCATAGTTGTCACCTACCTTTTCGGCCTGATTCTTAATAGATTCAACCACCTTGGCAACAGCTTTGTCAATACCGCGTTTGATATCCATAGGACTTGCACCGGCTGTTACATTCTTCAAACCTTCAGCTACGATTGCCTGAGCCAAAACTGTTGCAGTCGTTGTTCCGTCACCGGCATCATCACCTGTTTTAGAAGCTACCTCTTTTACCAGTTGGGCACCGGTATTCTGATAAGCATCTGCCAATTCGATTTCTTTAGCCACCGTCACACCGTCCTTAGTGATGTGAGGAGCTCCGAATTTCTTTTCAATAATGACATTACGTCCTTTCGGACCCAGTGTTACTTTTACTGCATTTGCCAAAGCATCGACACCTTTTTTCAATTGGTCACGGGCATCGATATTGAATAATATTTCTTTTGCCATCTCTATTTACTATTTAATAATTTACAATCTACTATTTTAATTAACCCAAAACAGCGAGAACATCGCTCTGACGCATGATAAGGTATTTGCTACCTTCCACTTCGAGTTCTGTTCCGGCATATTTTCCATAAAGAACCGTATCGCCTACTTTCAATACCATTTCTTCGTCTTTCGTTCCGTGACCAACTGCCACAACTTCACCCTTCAAAGGTTTTTCTTTTGCTGTATCAGGAATAATGATACCACCAATTGTTTTTTCTTCTGCAGGTGCAGGGAGGATAAGCACTCTGTCTGCTAATGGTTTAATGTTCATAGTTCTTTTTTTTGATTTTATTTGTTATACATTATATTCATGATTTGTCCTCTTCTTGAAGAAGACGCTAAATCAGTTGCGAAAAGTATGCCAAAGCAAAATAATGATTGTTTGGCAGAAATTGACTGACAAAATGACTGACAACAGGTTATTAATGGCAAAAAAGCATATTTGTTCCACACTTTTTAAACAATAGAAGCGGATTATTCCTTATAATAACGTATATTCGTAAACGAACCCCAAGATGAACTGTATAGATTATATGAATAAAATAAGTTTTGGCATATCCATCGCTTTTTGCGTACTCTGTTCCTGCACTTCACGTACAGGACAAAAATCTTCTGATGAAACTTTGCAGGTCGATTCGCTGGCACAGGATACAATTGCGGAAACTGTGGCAGAACCTGTCGTCAAAAAGATTACTCCGGAAGAAATTCAAATCACCAAAGAGCTGCTGTATGATAAGTACACGCTGGAAGATACATATCCTTATAAAGATACGACCCGCAGTTTCCAATGGGAGAAAATAAAGGAACAGCTTGCTTTGCTCGAAAATATACAAATACAGCCGTCTCAATGGGCTATCCTCCAGAATTACAAGAACAGAAACGGTGAAGCTCCATTGGTGAAAAACTTCAAAAGAAATGCCTACGGACGGGTAGCGGACACGCTTGGGGTAGAACGATACCAGTCTGTCCCGCTTTATCTGCTGACGGATACGGTAACACCCGAACGCTACGGGCAGGATGGTGAACTGACGCGTTTCATCGAAGACGGAGAAAACTTTGTCAAAGCAGAACCGATATTTACAGAAGGCGAATGGATGATTCCTAAAAAGTATGTTAAAGTGATCGGAGATACGGTGGTTTTCAATAAAGCCATCTTTGTGGACCGCCATAATCAGAATATTACCGCACTGGAACGCACGGAAAAAGGGAAATGGGTAGTACGCAGTATGAACCCTTCTACTACCGGACTTCACCGACCGCCGTATGCGCAGGAAACTCCTTTAGGAATGTTCGTACTGCAGGAAAAGAAGGTGAAAATGATATTTCTGAAAGACGGCTCGAAAGAGACAGGAGGCTATGCGCCTTACGCCAGCCGCTTCACGGACGGGGCCTACATTCACGGAGTACCTGTCAATGAGCCCCGAAAGACACAGATAGAATATAGCTGGTCACTGGGAACCACTCCCCGATCACATATGTGTGTACGGAACGCAACTTCCCATGCCAAATTTATTTTCGACTGGGCACCTGTTAATGAGACGATTATTTTTGTTTTGGAATAAAAATCCCTATCTTTACCGCGATTTTATTTCAAGCTTAAACCCTATGCTTCAGAAAGTTATATTATTTTTATCATTCCTTTTCATTCCATTCAGCCATGTTTCAGTCGACACAATGGCCGTTCCTGCATCTGACTTTCCGACTCCTGTGTCCGAATTAGCTGCCGGCGAACAGCTCTTTGAAGAAATGGAGTTGGGTGGAATTGTCAATTTCATTGCATTCCGTCAGGCTGTCGCCGGTTACAACCGCATCAAGGAGAAGAGTAAACCGATTCTGACGCTGATTGACTTCTCAAAGCCGTCTACCGAAAAACGTTTTTTTGTCTTCGATATGGAGAAGAAACAACTGCTGTATTCATCAGTAGTCTCACACGGACGAAACAGCGGAGAGAATTATGCCACTTCTTTCTCCAACCAAAACGGCTCTTATAAAAGCTCATTGGGATTTTATCTCACTGAAAACACTTACCAAGGCGGAAACGGCTATTCACTCATCCTAAACGGACTCGAAAAAGGAATCAATGACAAAGCTAAAGAACGTTCCATCGTCGTGCACGGGGCTTCATACGCCAATCCGACAGTAGCCGCCTCGGGACGTTTGGGGAGAAGTCTGGGATGTCCTGCCCTCCCGACAAAACTAGCCAAGCCCATCATTAATACAATTAAAGATGGCAGTGTTATGTTTATCTATGCCAATAATAGCAGCTATCTTGCTCAAAGCGACATCTTAAAAAATGTCAGTGCCCCCATGCCGGCACTCTAAACAGTCTTTATCAGAAAGAGCTGCACGGACTAACCGCACAAAGGAAGAACAACTTTACTTTATCGGCAGGGTAAACCAGAAACAAGAACCTTTCTCTGGTTCACTATCTACGCCAATCTCGCCACCCAGTTGTTCCACAATACTGCGGCAAATGGAAAGCCCGAGTCCTGTGCCATGTACAAAGGAATTCAGTTTGACGAAACGCTCAAAAATCTCGTTCTGCATTTCCGGCTCAATACCTATGCCTGTATCGGCAATGTAGAAACGCAGATGAGCCTCATCAAGCTGATCATAGCCTACCCGTATATTTCCTTCTTCCGTGAATTTAAGCGCATTGTTTACAAAGTTGGAAATAACCTGATGTAAACGATTGCGGTCACTCATGATGCGACATTCCGGCAGATGGCGGTCAAAAAGGATTTCCACGTTCGGTCTGGCCTTCATTCTCATAGCGAGAACAATATCTTCACAAAGCAGATTTACGTCCACTTCACGTTCGGTGAAATCGAACGTTCCCGCCTCAATCTTCGATAAGTCAAGAATATCTGAAATCAATTGTAATAACAGGTCATTGTTTTCTTCCACAATATCCATGTACTGCCGTCTTTCCTCCATGTCCTCCGTATCCACCATCAGACTGGAAAAACCAACTATGGCATTCAGCGGAGTACGTATCTCATGACTCATATTGGCAAGGAAAGCAGACTTCAACCGGTCGGATTCTTCGGCTTTCTCTTTTGCCTCTATCAGTTTGGCTTCCGTTTCTTTCAAGGCAGTGATATCGTAGTTGACTCCAATCAATTCCACTTGGCCTTTTTCCGGCTCATAGAGATTCAACACTACATTGGTACGCACCCAGTTCCATTCATTCTTCGTACCGGGACGCAAAATACGCATCTCACCTTTGAAGGCTTTTGCTTTCCCTTTCTTTGCTTCTTCAAAAAAAGCAAGCATACGGGAACGGTCATCCGGATGCATTTTGGAGTAAACACCGACTACATCGGAAAGAGGTGTATTCTCATCCTCTCCCATATTCTTGAACCATTGCTTGATGGCATAGCCCTGACGATTCAGCAGATTGAGTTTGGCATATCCCACCTTGGCATAATCAGATATAAGAAGAAACAGATTCTCAAAATCAGAAATAGGCTTCAAGGCATCAATACGCTCCGTATTATCCATATTAATAAGGATATATCCGGTAAGGTTACCATGATTATCATATAATTTGCGGACTTTTGTATAAAGTTCGATGACACCGGCTTTCAATGGACGATAATACCCCGTGTGGCGGGCACATTCGAACGAATAACGGGCACGAAAATCCGTAATACTGCTCTTGCGTATACTCTCAAGTATCTGGGCATCCACATTCGGGTTTTCAAAGAAATTGAGTCCGATCACCTCCGACTTATCTGAAATTCCCAGAATATCCATATCCCTCTCGTTCAAATCCACCAGATTCCCCTCTTTATCGTAAATCTCCACCCCGGCAGGAATATTGGCAAAGATGTTTTTGAAGAGTCTTTCACTGCGTGCCAAAGCTGCTTGTTCGAAGATTACTTTCTCTTTCGCCCTGCGCAGTTCAAGGCAAATACTGATTACATTGGCCAAAGAAGACAGCCAGCGATAATCTTCGTCCGACCATGAAGCGGAACCATCCACCAAATCTACTCCCATAAATCCGTAGACATGATCATTGACTACCAATGGAGTCGCCATCAAAGCCTTAATTCCCTGACGGGACAACACCTCATATTCACCCTGCCCCATTCCAGGCATCGGCTTTAATGTTTCAAATAAAATAGGCTTCTTGCCCAATATCTGTGATGTCCACCACGGCATGAAGTCTACCGGAATTTCCTGCAATTTATTTATTTCCGCTTTTACTCCTTCCGCTACAACTTCATAGGTACAGTTATAAAAATGATTTTCTTCGTCCGTCTCGAAAATATAGGCACGTCCCGCCCGATAAAAAGCCAGAATATCTTTTAATATCTCATAAATTCCTGTCTCGACTTCTTCATCTTTCAGAAAACGGGACAAAGACCGTGAAATTGAGTTCTGATAATAAAGCAAATCATTGATACGGTGTGAGATGGTTTCCGTTTTTTCATATTCCACCTTTTCGACAGATTTCTGTTCAAAGTCTGCCGCATGTTCAGCCACATATTTCCATAAGGGGGCGGCGTTGAGTGACTGCATGATCTCATTGTTTTCCAGCAGTTGTTTCACTTCTTCAAAAGTCAGCAGATGTACAGACAAATCTTCGGTATCTTCCAGATGTTGATGATCTATCGGTTCGACATTCGTAGCTAGGAAGCAATGAGTCAGGTTGGTATGCGTACTCGGATTGGCAGATATCACCATGTATTCCTGCCAGTTTCCTTTTCCATATCCGGTCTCCTCCCACAGTTCGCGCTGAGCGGAAACTAATGGGGAAGCATCCTCTTTATCACAAACTCCGGCACAGAGTTCATAAGAGGTACGTCCCAATCTAGGACGATACTGACGGACAAATACAAATTTGCCGTCTTTGGTTATTGCTATCGTGTTTACCCAATCGGGATATTCAAGAATATAATATTCAGGGATGTGGTTTCCATTAGGTAATAGCATATCTTCGCAGCGAACTGTCAACCACGGGCGGCGAAACAGATATTTGCTACTTACTGTTTTCCAGGCCTTCTCTTTCTCTTCCATCATTATTTGGTTTGCTTGCGGCAAAAGTAATGATTTTAGCCGGATAACTATTGCCCTATACAAACAAATATCTGTTTTTTACTCGCAAGTGATCTCTATTGTCTGGACCTGTTCGAGGTACTTCTTTGTAGCACTAACCAGCGAACTCCCCATATAATACCAAAACATCAGGCTGATGATGATCATCAATGCACCGATCATCGCAAAACGACTTCTTTGTTCCAACATACTGCTACTCATATCTCTTCTCCTCTCTTATTTTATGTTTTACAAAGATAACACCGAAATGCTACAAAAAATTGACAAGAATGTTTCAAAAACCTTAAATATTGAATTTATTTAACCAACCGGAGGGAAATAGTCTCCTGCATACAGGCTGTTTTATCCTTCCGGAAATATTAATGTAACAATCTGCTACATTCAATTTAACGATTATTAGTTTATCCGCAAACTAGTTACTATCTTTGCACCCACTAACAACCCTTTTAATTACTATATGGCTTTTACTAATAATATTATGATTGTCCGGCATAAATTGCTGGCTGACCTTGTCAGACTCTGGAAAAACGACCAGTTAGTAGAAAAAATTGACCGTCTCCCTATTGAGCTGAGTCCGCGCAAATCAAAACCGCTGGGGCGTTGCTGCGTACACAAAGAACGTGCTGTATGGAGATACAAGACCTTCCCGCTGATGGGACTGGATATGACGGATGAACACGATGAAGTAACTCCTCTCTCCGAATATGCACGGATGGCACTGAACCGCCCGGAGCCAAGTAAGGAAAATATCATGTGTGTCATTGACGAAGCCTGTTCTTCCTGCGTACAGATTAATTATGAAATCACCAATCTTTGCCGGGGATGTGTGGCACGCAGCTGCTATATGAATTGCCCTAAGGATGCAATACGTTTCAAGAAAAACGGTCAGGCAATGATTGATCATGATACTTGCGTCAGTTGCGGTATCTGCCATAAGAGTTGTCCTTATCACGCGATTGTATATATCCCCGTTCCTTGCGAAGAATCCTGCCCGGTGAAAGCTATCAGCAAAGATGAGCATGGCGTGGAACATATTGACGAAAGCAAGTGCATCTACTGTGGAAAATGTATGAATGCCTGCCCGTTCGGTGCTATCTTTGAGATTTCACAAACCTTTGATGTACTGCAACACATCAAGAAAGGAGAAAAGTTGGTAGCTATCATCGCTCCGTCTATCCTCGGACAGTTCAAAACGTCTATTGAACAGGTGTACGGTGCTTTCAAAGAGATAGGCTTCACCGATATCATCGAAGTAGCCGAAGGAGCCATGATGACCACCAGCAACGAAGCACACGAACTGTTGGAAAAACTGGAAGAAGGACAGAAATTCATGACTACTTCCTGTTGCCCCTCTTACATCGAACTGGTAGAGAAACATCTGACAGAAATGAAACCATACGTTTCTACCACAGGATCACCGATGTATTATGCAGCAAGAATCGCTAAAGAGAAGCATCCCGATGCGAAGATTGTATTTGTCGGTCCATGTGTAGCCAAACGGAAAGAGGTACGCCGTGACGAAGCGGTAGACTATATCCTGACTTTCGAGGAAGTCGGTTCTATCCTTGATGGAATGGACATTCAACTGGAGCAGGTGGATTCTTTCTCCATCCTGCATACTTCCGTACGCGAAGCACATGGTTTTGCGCAGGCCGGCGGTGTGATGGGAGCAGTGAAGGCATATCTGAAAGAGGAAGCGGATAAGATCAATGCTATCCAGGTATCAGATATCAACAA
>OLWA01003381.1_pt1 | contig 12179 bp, 8 predicted proteins | sample 1673251 | NCBI WGS metagenome assembly OLWA01 (sample SAMEA3178937, study PRJEB25190) | human gut metagenome | biome: human gut; feature: human-associated habitat; material: faeces | place: Austria | collected 2013
GTTTATACAGCAGCAGAAAGCCGTCATCTTCCCATAAAAGCACCTTCATACGATCTCTACGCCTGCCGCAGAACAGAAACGCACTGCTTGCGAACAGGTCAAGCTGAAACTGCTGTTGTACAAGTGCTGCCAGCCCGTCAATGGACTTACGCATATCCGTATGTCCGCAGACGATGTAGATATTGTCAGCAGTCAGGTCTTTCAGCATTCTTTCAGACCTCTCAGCAGCGTAAGGAGAAGCTCCTCAGATATATCTGGCGGCATTTCGACCTCGATCCCGTCCTTACGGACGATCATCTTTTGTGGGACAGCCGGTTCAGGTTTCCCAGGTTCAGCGCTGTCCGCAACACATTGTGTCTGCACCGCAGCTGTCGTGCAGGTGACGCTTTGAGAAACACTCAGCGGTACGATCTGCTGCAAAGGCAATCCAGCTCGTTTCAGCAGTTCTTTTCTCACCACATTCAGGCGTGAGTAGTATGTGTGCTGACTGATTCCCTTTTCCTTGCACCACGCTGTTACGGTCATACCGCTGCTTTGGCATTCCTGTATCTGCTCTGCCCACTCCCTGTGACGAAGCTCGGTCTTTACTTCTCTGATCGTTGGCATATTCTCAGCTCCTTTCGGGGTAAATCCCTTTGGAACTATTTTATCGCTTTTTTAGTGCCCAATCAACGTTAGGGTGTGGTTGGCGGTTACATTCTATATATCAAAAAGGCATATCTGAGATTATTTTTCTCAGATATGCCTTGAATTTTTTTATAAATGGCTTTGTCGAGGGTTCAAATCCTTCTTACTCGTAAAAACGCTTAAAAAGCATCTACGGTTTTTAACCTGATTTTTTTGCCCTCTGAAACGCAATAAAGCCCGTAGATACGGGCTTTAAGGGGTGGACATCTATTTCATTGTCCAAGTATGTCTTGTGACTATGAAATAGATGACATTATTTATATACGTATCATACTTTATTCAATCATAAACTAAAAGGCTTTAAATAGCATTGGACTTACCTAATTATAATATTGATATTATCACACCTTATATATTGAAAAGTCCAAAAATCCATTTTGACTATTCCCGATTTTTTATCATTCATATATTCAAAAAAAAGATTTTCCCATTCATCGAATACAACTATCTCTTTTCAAAATCATCAAAAAATTTCATTCTATACTTTGTTATCAATAATTTTTCGCTTTCCTTTAAATGCAGATTGAGTTGTCGGCTTAATTCTTATAATTTTATAATATCCTAACTTTTCGGATTCTTCATAATTATTAATCAGATTATTTTCTTTGAAAGCGAAAAGTAATTTTTCATTTTCATCATTGATTTCAAACTTTGGTCTGCTGTGAATATCAAATATTTTGAGATAGTCAGTTAGGTTGAGCAAAGTGAGAATGTCTTTTATACTGTCCTCACTTATGTCGGGCATTATTGCTATTAAGAGATCAATTTTTGAGTCTCGGCTCACCCTATCTGAATGGAAAAGATTATTTTTTAATTTTTCCGAAACGGAATTCGAGTCATCAATGATACTTACTATATTGCTCACCGCATAATCAAATATCTTAGCTTGGACAGAATTATCCCATTGCTCAAAGGATGAAAACAAATTCGGCAAATCAGATTCCGTAAAATTGTTGTCAAGAATATGTAGACATACAGGAAGAGAATAATTCTTTCCGATTATCGAAATTTCCTCGGCAGTAAGTTCAAGTAACCTTACTTTTAGTTCATCGCTAATATCCCAAGTAAGTATCTCTAACAACTCTTCCCGTGATAACAAAGCATCGTCCATTATTTCAACATATTTTTCTATGTTTTTGCGAATAAAATGAGAATTCTGATCTAGATAGGTTTCTCTCATGAATTCCAAGTTGTTTGGTGTCATTCTAATAATGTTTTTATCAATTAAGATAGTGATTTTATCATTGGAAATGTTCTCAATGCCAAAATTATCATAATGGAAATTTAACGATACTAATACCTGTTCATACTTTGAATTTTCAATAGAATCACATACAATCACGCTACCGAATAATCTTTCTTTAGTCTCTTCATCATATTCCGTTTTTGAAAAATCTAAAACAATATTACATCTGTTGATATAGGAAATGACGCTTTCGTTGAGTTTTACAGCATTGAAACAATCCATGATATTACATTCTGAATACTGCACTATATCAGCATCCAATAGGGACGACCACAAAGAATAATCAACAATCTCTTTTATAGAATTAATGGTTGTCCGCAGAGCAGAAATATAAGATTGCTTATGCTCAATAGAAAGATCAGTATTATTTAATACAGCAACAACTACATTTTCGTCATCTCGAATAGTTCGATCACTAATCTGCAAAACAACATCAAAATACTCGTTGATATTTTGATTAACATATTGAGTTATTGCAGAATCAGGATGTAAATATAGAAGCGTGTAATTCTTGTGAAAGATATCATCTTCATTCGTTATTCCTAAAATTTCTCTTTGAATAAGCTGTAGATTCTTAGCATTGAATTCATACAAGGATTCCTCATATACAGCATAAAACAAATCCTTATTTATTTCTGCATAATTAAAACCTATAAAGCTTACGCCAAGCAAAGTGAAACAATGAATTAGTCTATCAATGTTAGGATTATCTATCGCAAGATAATCCCGTGTATTAGAAATGTAATCGCATAAACAGTTATCCTTATTGACTAATTCTATAATATCGTCATCAGAATAATATATTGAGCAGATTGAATATCTGCGTATTTGTTTTTCAGATAGGGACTGTTCATTAAGAGCTGTAAAAAATACCTCTGACCATCTCATATTAAGGTATTTAATATAAGCTGGCAATTCAGATGTCGTATCAAAATACGCACCGATAAACTTAAAATTCTTTGTGTCCTTTAATTGCTCGATCAATCTTTCAACATAATCTATACGAGAAGTTTGAAGAAGATAGGTGAACAGATCATAATTAAGAGTTTCCTCTTGATCAAAATCTACTAATCTAAGTCGAGAAACAACTAACTGCGGATTTTTCAATTTATAGGTATATTCTTTCGCTTTTTTGTCCGTTATACTTCGCAGGAAAGTTTTGTCAATACGACTTAGGCTATTCTCGTAAAAATAAGTCATATAGTCAGCATAGGTTTCGTCAATATACCCATTGCGAATAAGGTATTTTAAGAGATCAAAATATTCACTGCTTTTTATCTCGTTAAATTCTGTTACTTTTCCAATTTCATTTGTACTTGTTATGGTAAACATTGTATCAATGTTATCTCGAGTAATGATTTGATGAAGCTGTTTATTTTTAATTTCAATTACATTTTGCTCCAGATTAAGGATTTCTTGATGTAGTTCGTCACTTTTTTCATTTAGCTTATCGTCAAGTATCTGTTTACGATATATATATTCGCTCTTATTGTTTCCATTTAAATAGTTCATTACAAAATTGGATAAATCACTATCATTTTTCCGTGACCAATTGTAATCTTTTAAATACTTGTCTGCAAATGCAGCGTTTAATTCTCTCATAGAGACAAGTTGCTCTTTTTGAGACAAGGTGATTCTATTCTGCTTTTCCTCGATAGCCTTTTTGATTTCCGTTATTTCAGATTTAATAAACTCGTCTTTTTTGTTGAAAAGAGTGTATACAAATCCTTGATTAAGCTGTAAATCAGCAAAATCACGCGGGAACAGATTTTTATATGCAATAATGGCAAGCATTTTATTACAATCAAGTTCGGTAATATTTAATCTATTGTAATAAATTATAAATTCATTGTAGATATTTTTCAAAATGCGCATATCATCGATATATAGCGAGAGACCTTGCAAAAAGTTCACGTCAAACTTCTCAAATATTCCACCATTTTTGAAATGAGAAATAAACTGATCGTAGGAATTGGAACTATCAACAACAGGCACGATAGGAACAATATAGTCAAAAAACTTTGTTCTATCTTTTGAAACAAAAATATCATCACGTAACAAGTAGAAAAAGCGAAGTACTTTTTTATCTTCTTTTTGAAGTTGAATATTAGCAAGTGTATTCACTTCACGTAGACGTTCAAAAACTTTATTTGCATTAAAACGCTCCATATCTTCAAACACAATTACATCTGCTTCTGCGTTCTCAAATAGATAAAGCACTTCATTGAGATATTTGTCAAAATAGGAATCATCACTTTCCTCAAAAATTTCGATCTCATTACCTTGTAAGTTCAGCTTTCGAAAAACATTCTTATTTTTTTGAACATTAATAAATGAATATACAGCATAGAAAAGTAAACCGGCTATTAAAAGTCCATCTGCTATCAACGCATATTGATGCGTTGATAAAGATAATATAGATTTGAACCAATTATTAGGCAAAGTGACCACATATTTCTCCCATGTATCAAAACAAGTAAAATAGATAATGGACATTAGAAGTAAAACAACTCCCACTGTTCTTTCTATAACGCTTTTAGGACTTATTCTTTTCTTTACTCTAAAATTAGTCTGTGGAATTTTGTCTGAAGGAATCTGATGTATCAGTTGATTAAGTATTTTTCCTTCTAATACAGATTCGCTTATCTCAGTTTCATCTTCTTGATCAAAAGGCCTGAAATGTGCAAGAGAAATATGCAAAAAGCACAAATTACTATGCTTTTTCTTGTATGAAGCTAAAACACTACTTTTACCTGCACTGTATGCGCCGGAAATAGCGACATTCTTTATATCAGAATTATCAAACACATAATCTATCGCTTCTTCATAAACATTTAAATCAATATCATCAACTGGTGTTAGTCGCTCGAATTTATACTTGTTTTCTTTCATAGCTGTCACATCCCTATTTAATACTATTATAGCTTGTATTTATAGACCTAATATGTTGATTTTTCTTTTATTATACCATAAAACAACATTTTCTTCAAGGAAAATAAAACGAAACAATCTGAAATCTCATCAAATTCAGATTGATAATAAACCTGAAACAGTTTTATGCTATAGTTACATTGAAAGGAGCTGATTAATCATGAAATCTTATTCCGAAGGAGTAAAACAACAGGTCATCGAGCGTTACCTATCCTGCGAACCGTCAGCAAGTATTCTTGCCGACACAGGCATACCCAAAAGTACTTTTTACAATTGGGTACAACTTATTCTCTCGTATGGTGGTGGGATATAAAATAGGTAAAACAAACAGCACACAGCTTGTGAAGTCAACTTTTCGCATAGCATACGAAGAACAGCAACCGAATTCAAATTTGGTTTTTCACACTGACCGTGGCAGTAACTATCGTTCCAAAGCGATGTATGATTACCTTATCTCACTGAACGTCACGCAATCTTTCTCACGTGCATACGTACCCCACGACAATTCTGTGATGGAATCGTTCTTTTCTTCAATGAAACGCGAGGAACCGTATCGTACAAAATATCGTTCGGAAGCAGATTTCAGAAGTGCAGTGGATAAATACATTATATTCTACAATACCAAGCGTCCACACAAAAAGCTTCAATACAAGACTCCACAACAGAAGGAAGAAGAGTATGCCTCAAAACAAGCGGATTCTAAAGGTTCTGACAAATAGACTAAAGGGTTCAGATTTCAATGATGTTTTCACTATGAAATAGATGAAACAAAAAATGTACGTTTTTGGGGCTTTTAAAAATTCAATCCGTAACTTTTCTTCAGTTTAATAAAAGTGTTTTAAATAATTGCTTTTTAATCATAATAGCGTCCTAAAATATTTGTAGGAATAATAATAACTGGATAAATGCGAGTGTGATACAAGCCCTCAATCCAAATACGATGCGGAAATTTTACAAGGCACATTTTAACCCGAAATGATTCGTCAGTATGTTTATGATATTTTTTTAAAGTGCTTACAAGTTCACAAAATCTTTTTTCTTTCTCATTCAAGTTACAAGTAACTAAGTTACGCATTATCATACACAATTCATTTTTGACATCTTGTCCATAAGATAATTCTTTCACTTTCGGAACATAAACAGTTTCCTGCCGCACTATTTCAATGCTACTATTTAACAACATCTGATCTTTTATAACAGGTACACTCTCTAAAACAACAGCTTTACTCAATATACTGAGTATTAGATCCTTCTGTGTCCATAATAAATCATCCGGGAGCCACCATGGACCATTTAACCCATCTCCTTCCTGCGTCGGACTAAATTTATATGCAACATCCGGATAAGAATAACCTCTCCAACTCATAGTCCCAGCTGGCGGACTTAAACCTTCTGCGTCTTTATCAATCTCCGAGAAATCATCTGCTAATAGTGTGTATTCCCATGTCTCTCTCAAAATATCCCTTTTATGTGGTCTCGGCATATTAATTCCCCCTATACTTCCAGCACACAGAATACATTAAAAAATTTACTTTTCATATTTTTAGGTACTGGCAACATTTTGGCAATATTCCAATTTTCTTCAATGTGATAATCAGATTCAGATGAAAAGGATACTATATCAAACAAAGAATCTAACCCATTTAACCATTCCTGTATCTCATCTTCATTATCTGAAACCATAAAAGCTTTCGAACAATGAGACGAAATGATCAACCTTTCAATGTCCTCATGACGATTATACCATAGAAATTGTTTCATCTCTTTGTGATATTTAGGAAACCATTTATCCATAAAATGCACTTCATCGATAATAGTATCAAAATCTAAATCAGTAAACTGTTTCTTTGATAAGATAATTTCACATTCATCTAAATAATCAGAAACATAATCTTTTAAAGATTGCTCTTGAACTTTGTGTACGTCAATAATCTGTTTGGCATCATTAAAATATTGATAAGCTTCCTTAAAATTCTCCTTATGAGAAGCACATAATCCCTTAAACATTATAGCACGGGCATGAACATCCCAAATAGGAATATTCCTCATTATATCTATAGCAGTGTCAATAAGAACACCAGCTTGCCTCTCGGTTTCCTCTGATTTTTTATTGAACAATATGGCAGCTTGCCCTATTAGACCGCGCGCCACCATAGAATTATCCCCAATATTACCAGCTTGCTTTACACAGTCTGACAGCCAGTTGTATGACATATCGGCATCAACATCAATATAGCCCATTCCAATATCAAAAGCTAAATGAAGTCGCTCTAACGCAATCTCACTTGTATTATATCGTTCAATCATTACACAGAGATCATCATGCGTTGGAGAAAGAATTGTATGCCTAACATGATAATCATAGAAAACTGAGCTTTCTTTTATGTCATTACGTTGAATATCTATTTCCTCCTTGTATTTATTCTCCCCGCTTTCTTCAATAATCTGATCAACAACTTTTAATGTGTTCAAAGCACACTCTCTATATCCATGTTCTGCTTGTATATTTGAAATGGTTCTAAGTACATTAATTACTTGGCTCACTTGCAATCCGTGACTTAACAAATTATACAAGCTATTAATTGCAGCTTGTACATCATTTTGTTCCTGACTATTACGACGAAGATATACGCATGCACTAAGGTTATAGTAATGCCAAAAAAACTTATCGTCATCATCATCTTTCTTAATTTTATATGCCTCCTCCAACAAATCGAGTGCTTCTTCCACTCTTTCATATTGGAGTAAACACTCGATATACATCAACAATGAACGTGCTTTTTCTTCCTTCAATCCAATCGTATCTGCGACATCTATAGCTTTTTTCCATAAACCTAAAGACATATCTGGACGTTGAATCTCACGATATACCTCTCCAAGCATAGTTAAAAAAGCATAATAATGTTGATAATTAGACTTCTTTTCTGCCTTAGTTGTTGACGATGTATATTCTTTAAGCGCATTATCTAAACCCGCATTATACATCTTAACTGTCTGCTCAATATTCCCTTCATAAAAAGCAACTCTACCAGCGACCTCCCAGAAAGAAGATTTTTCTTTACACTTAATGAGACTTAATATACTTCGGGCTTGAGCAGTCTTTCCAGAGAACGCCAATGCCTTTGCCTTTTCCAGTAACACATCGCTATAAAAATCGTCATCCATTTTAATTTTATCAAAGGACATAATGTCATCTATTACGCTTAGTGCCTCTTCATCATTTATTTTATTAGCAAGTAAAAAATGTGCTAGTACATACTTTAAAAATACAATTGTTCGTTCATCAGGTTCCGCTTCATTCTTCTCAATTTTTAAGGCATCACGAACAAGTTGAATAATCATATCGATGCAACCATCAAGTTGCAAATCAAATGCTAAATTTAATTTTTTATGGGATGCTCGTTCACTGTCCTTAAAATTAGGACGTATTGTATATTGCTCTTTCAACGCATTTTCTTGCGTTACAGAATGTTGAGCAGCTATAACATTGCCAAAAATAGTTCCATAATTATTCACAGTGTTATTTGTTGTACTGTTGATAAAATTATCCTCACTTAATTCTTTACTCATTAGATTTCCCATCCTATATTTATACTGATGAAATTCCAAAAAAATTCAAAAGATTTGCAAGACCAGAAAGAGCGGATATCAGTTTTACACCAACATTACCCATAAAACAAATTGCATCTTTAAAACTTTTTTTACTTTCTTGTTGTTTCCCATCCATCTTCGACTCCACTGACAATTTAGTCTCATTCATAATAGTTGAAAGACGTTGTTTCTGAGTTTTGCTAATGTCTTCAAAACTCCATATTATTTTTTTTGCCTCTTCGATTTCTTTCATTAAATTGTCAACACTAATATCCTCTATACTTGCAGACATTGTACCATAATTTACAGCAGCAACATTTCCGGTTATAGTGCCACGGTTATTGATTGTATTATTTGTAGTAACGTAACTTACAGCTCGATGTTCCTCTCTTAACATTTTACTCATTTGATTTGCCTCCTTTACAATTTTATCAAACTCATATTTGTTTTGAATAGAATTGACAATACCGCGAATCACCTCAAATATGTCTGTATTATTTAATCTACTAATATCAATTCCTTGCGCTTTACTTAAATCAGTATCCCATATTACAATGATTGGGGCTTTTGTCTTCAATTTGTCTGGAATGAAATTCATTCTATTCATTATTTCATATCCAGATTTTCCATAATCAACATCAGTATAATATATATCCAGATAATCTCCAGACAAATGGTGAAGATCATCCCAATGATTTTCAATTAAGTCTTTATACTCCTTTGAATCTACTTGAAGGGGCATAATAAAACATTTGAATGGTATACTCTTATCCTGATATCTATCAACGATATAACCTAAATCTTTTGCTCGTTTAGCTATTTTAATCGGCAAAATCGCTAGTAACTTCTCCGAAACTACGATTAAATCCTTTTGTTTAAATGTTCTTATGAGTTTCTCTTTATCCTTCTTACTTTTATTACATTCAAATTGAAACTGTTCTGCTAATTTTTCAAATACACTAAGTGGCATTTTTCGAATGTCTATGGGTTCACCTTTTGTTTTAATGAGCCATTCCAGGAAATCGCACTCAATATGTAAATCTAAATCTAAATGATTCATAAAGTGCAACACCCATTGCTTTTCTTCTTGAATCCAAGGTATAGAATTTGCGTGAGAAAACAAAAAACGAGATGAATCTGCCAATGCTTGTGCTCTCACATTTCGCACACAGGTTTCATTATTTGTGCATTCCATATTTCCATATGTTTCTTTATGGAATTGATAAAAACTTTTATCAAAACATCCTTCATGAAAAACGCAGTGGATAAATTCGTAATCTGGACACGATTTATAAGGAAAATCAAAATATCTCTTCAGGATCCTATTGCATTTATTTAAGCTTTTATCAAAATATTCACTTTCAATAAATTGATGAAATATATTTTTAATCGATGGATTATATTGCTGTAAGAAAAGAGACGCATATTCCCTCAATTCCCCAGCATATTGTTCATTTAACATTAGGTCCAAGATATCCAAATCCTGATGCTCTATGCAAATAGTATGCTTCAGCCATTCACAAAAGTCGATAATTATCATGTCTGGCAATAGATTCATCTGTTTTCCTCCTATATCTATGATATAATGTTTTTAGAATTTTCGTGTAATGAGTTTATATAGATCATATTTAATTAATAAGCATAAAACAATAATGAATAATATATAATTATCTTTACATATCCAATCTAATCACTATAGCAATGTACAAAATTTCATTTAACAATTCTGTTATACTCATTAATAGCATATGTATCAGTCATACCTGATATAAAATCACATATAGTTCTTACCAGTACACCACGCTTTGCCCGATATTCCTGAGTTAAAGCTGTTTTTGAACTCTTACTCAAGTCATAATTAGTAATCAAATCAAATTCTTCTTTTATTATCTCATGGTTTCCATACTCAAAGTTTACTACATTTTGTGATATTTTTCTGAGATTAATATATAACTTTCTCTGTGTTCCCTTATGCAGTAATCTAGGATTATTATAATAAGCTTTAAACAATCCACTTATTATCGTATCGGCATTATTATCAAACAATGATACCTCCGGTGAATTTATAACCTTGCTTGAAATAATTGTTTCAAGATATTTATTCAGAGTAGCTGCTGTACCTGAGAACCGAACAAGTTCCTCTGACACTCTGCATTTATTATTCTCAAATTCAGAAAACTCATATTTCCTTATTTGCTCTGCCGAACATTTAATAACATCATTTATAAAATATGAAACAATTGCTGATACTGTCCTGCTATTTCTTAATTCCTTTTCATCAACGAATCTGCGATGTTTTGCACTCATTTCTTTCAAATCATTATTTACTTTTTGAACAATATCTGACAATTCTTTCATTTTCTTAACAGTCAGATATTTCTGAAAATCCTCGAACTGCATTGCTCCAGATGACAGTGCATCATCCAAATCATGTCCCCTCTGTGCTATTTCGTCAGCTATTGCTACAACCTGTCCTTCAAGAGTCGAACAAAAATCTTGTTCAAATTTTAAATTCTCATATGCTTGATCTGATGAAATAAACTGTTCAAGTGAATACTTGTTTCTTTTGAGTTTTGTATGTTTAAGCATCCCTTCTAAGGTTTGATAACTTAAATCCATACCACATATTTCTGTATATTCTTCCTCCAAAAAAGAAGCAACTCTTAAAGACTGATAATTATGCTTAAATCCGCCAAAGTACCCATCTTTTTCATAAAGACCAATATTTTTGATTATATCATACTTTCCGTGTAATATATCGTCTAATGTTCTTTCACCCTGATGTCCGAATGGAGTATGACCTATATCATGTCCTAATGCAATTGCTTCAGTCAGGTATAAATTTAACTTCAACCCTTCAGATATTCCTCTTGCAATCTGTGAAACAGCCTGTGTATGAGTCATTCTTGTTCTGTAATAATCTCCCTTTGAGGCACTGAACACCTGTGCTTTATCGACCATACGTCTGAAGGACTTTGAATGAACAATACGCTCATAGTCACGCTGAAACTCACCTCTGTTCTCCATTGGTTCACGAAGATTATATTGTCTTACACAGTATTCGTTTCTTTGGGCGAATTTATCAAGTTCTTTTTCAGTTTTTAATTTAGCATAACTACATTCATGTATTTCTTCTTCAAATGGTTCATTTATTATAAAATCTATTTGCTTGGAAATTAATTCTGATTCCTCTATCAGCATGTACTCAGCCTTTTTAAAATCATCTGACAGACTTAATTCTGATAGTTTACAAATATTTTTTATTGCAGTTCCGAATTCAAGCTTAGCTTTAATATTTAGTTTGATACTGAATCCCCTATCACTATTAATTATCCATCCGGTGCCAAGATATGCATAACTAATTTTATCCTTGTCATGTATCAGTGCAATTAAGTAATATTCACTATTAACTGATGTCTTAGCGATATTCAATTCATTTACACTTTTTTCATTTAAATTATAAAAATAACTTTTCTCACGATCACGATAAGCCCATTCAAAATATTTTATAGGCTCACAATCCTTTTTTAATTTTATATACATATTTCTGCTATTCATAGTTTTTCCTCTTGAAAATAGTTTAAAATAAAATAGAGCTTTAATATTAAATTGCCAATGTTAGCTTATGCTTTTTGGGTTTATTATATCATAAACTTCCTATCTATACTGATAATTGAAGTGAAATCCGGTTTTGTTTGCAGTGAAATGTCGAAATATTATGATA
>OLWA01003383.1_pt1 | contig 12171 bp, 6 predicted proteins | sample 1673251 | NCBI WGS metagenome assembly OLWA01 (sample SAMEA3178937, study PRJEB25190) | human gut metagenome | biome: human gut; feature: human-associated habitat; material: faeces | place: Austria | collected 2013
ATGAGCTGGTATGGCGTCAGCCGTTCCCCGGCCCCGGTCTGGCCATCCGCGTTATTGGCGAGGTGACGGAGGACAAGCTGGCCATCCTGCGGGACGCAGACGCCATCTTCCGGGAGGAAATGCGTCTGGCGGGTCTGGATCGCAGCACCAGCCAGTTCTTCGCCGTGCTGACCGACCTGCGCAGCGTGGGTGTCATGGGCGACGAGCGCACCTACGACTATACGCTGGCGCTGCGGGCGGTGCAGAGTCAGGACTTCATGACCGCCACATGGTCGCGCCTGCCCTATGAGCTGCTGGACAAGGTGTCCGGCCGCATCGTGGGCGAAGTAAAGCACATCAACAGAATTTGCTACGACATCACCTCCAAGCCCCCCGCCACGGTGGAGTGGGAATAACCCTGACAACAAACAGCGCTGCCTGATTTGGTCCCAAATCAGACAGCGCTGTTCTGTTTGCTCTTTTCGCTACCGGCTTATCAGCTTATAAGCCACAACGCGGGCATCATCCACGGCGATCTGTCCATCGCGGTTCATATCACATGTAAGCAGCTGCAGCACATTGCCGGCACCCGCGGTATCTGCATACAGATTGGCGTGGTACAGCTCGTAAATGTACTGCGCGTCATTGATATCCACCGTTCCGCTGCCGTTGACATCTCCGCTGTACCGCAGAGAGGTGGACGACCCGGTGCCAACTGTGATCTGCTTCCGAGCGGCAGACACCGTGTTGGGAAGGCTGTCCCCTGTCGCCGCCAGCCACACATAGGCGCCGTATTCCTGCGACCAGAACATAGGTTGGCTTCCGTAATACAGCCCCTTGCCGGCGGGCAGCGCCGTCCCCGGCACCGCCTTCAGCAGCACCACCTCGTCGCCGTCCCGTTTTACAAAGGTACTGGCAGTAACGCTGATCCGCGGCTGCTGGGTCTTGGTCACCGTCACGGTGATGATGCCGCCGGTCATTTCAGAGGCCGGGATGCGATACCAGTTTTCGCGCTCCATGGCTTCAAAGGTCACAGTGCGGCCACTTCGCTGGGCGCTGATGGTGTAGGTACAGTCGTCCGTCGGATCAATAAAGAACTGGAATTCCTTGTCATTTTTGGCCTGATAACTACCCTTGCCGTCCATCACATCCGCCGCGCCGCTGCCCACGAACACCACCTGCGTGGTACCGGACTGCGCCGCCTTGATGACGGTGATGACCACGTCTCCGGTGATCTCCCCGCCGGGGATGGTGTAGGTGCTGCCGTTGGCAATGGGGTTCACAAGGCGGCCGCCCACCGTGACGGACACGGCGTAATCATAGTTGTTGGCGCGGCTCACAGAAAAGATGTAGTCGTTGCCGAACGTCGCCTTTGACGACCACTGCACCACATCGTCCTGACCGCTGCCGGTCAGCTCTACGGTGTACGTCCGGGAAACGGGTTCAGAGGCATAGATCACCAGATCGCCGGTAACAGCGCTCACCGTGTACGTTCCGTCGCCGTTGTCCTTCACAGCGACCGTCTGCCCGTCCATTTCGGCGGTAAAGCCGTAGTCCATCCCTGCCGGGGCAGAGAAGGTGTAGTCCTGCCCCTTCAGGACGAAGCTCGCGCCGCTGATGCCCTCCACATCCGGCAGCTCCACGGCGCAGCCGCCCGCGTGGATGGTCACGGTGCTCGTCGTAATATCGGCGGCACGGGCATCCTTCAGCGCATTGACACCGCGATCCACATAGGCCTCCGTCAACGTCACCTGCGCATCGCCCACCGCCCGGACGTTAAACGTCACAACAAAAGACTGTCCGATTCTCTGTTCACCGTAACCTGCGATGGTCAACGTACCGTTGCTGTCCTCCACGATCTCCGGCATAGCCTCACCAGCTGTTGCAATGGCTCCATAGCCCAGCCTCTCGCTGTCATAGCGCAGCACGAAGTGGTACGCGTTGTAGCTATCGTCATTCTCATCCTGTGACGCCAGCTTCAAAGCGACCTTGATGCTGCCGCCCTCCGCATTGGTGGTATCGCTGTACAGCAGCGCGACACGAAAAAGCGCCGGCTCCTCACCCGTTACACGGGCAGGCAGCACGGCGCAAAGCAGAACAACGGCCAAAAGCACAGAAAGGATCTTTTTGGTAACATGTATCTTTTGCATTTGTGATCCACCCCTATCCAATCAGGAAATTCTCGCCTTGTAGGGTCCTGAGCGGCAAAATTCCCCCTGAATCCCGCAAAACCAACAAAATTCTAACCATATTATGTTATTATTTGCAAGGCCTTTGCCGCAAATTACATATAGAACTTGTCTAGCAGTTTTTGTGCATGTTGCACAATTCACCCCAAATACGGTATATTACGCTGCGCTTTATTCTTATTCAGTCAGTTTTCAGCAACTTTTACGGTAGCATCCATCGAAAGACAATGCCGCTGATTTAAATTTTCACACAAACGCGCCCAGGGGTAAAGGCCTTTATCCGGCCTTCACCCCTGGGCTTGGTCAGTCTGCCTCGCGGCAGGCTCCATTTGTTTGTATGGTTTACTTTTCCAACCTCACAGCACACACTATCCGTCCACGCACAGTCATCTGACGACACAGTGCCTGATCGCATCCGCAGCATAACGCTGCACCCGGTATTCGGTTGACCCCGTTTGTGCGGCTCTGATCTGCACGCAGATCCCCAAATCCACCGCATTGCGTCAATTTCCCGCTAATTTGTTGTTCCAGCGACCATGCTGTACCATACTTTTCCGAAAAAGGCAAGTGTCCTGCCGCAAATTTTTCAGTTTTTCCTTTTCAAAATGTTTTTCGTTCCGCCACCATTGTGTCCCGTCTGAAAATATGGTATGCTGGGGAAAACAACAGACAAAGGAGCGCTTGATATGCGTCTGATCTCATGGAACGTCAACGGCCTGCGGTCGTGTCTGGGCAAGGGCTTTCTGGATTTCTGCGCCTTCGCGGACGCGGACATCATTTGCCTGCAGGAGACGAAAATGCGCCCGGAGCAGGCGCAGTTCGACCTGCCGGGCTACCGCATGTTCTGGAACAGCGCGGACAAGGCCGGCTACTCCGGCACCGCCGTGTTCACCCGGCGGGATCCGCTGTCCGTCACCTACGATTTCGGCGCGGACATCCACCGCCACGAGGGGCGGGTCATTACCGCCGAGTTTGAGGACTTCTGGCTGGTATGCTGCTACACCCCCAACTCCAAGGATCAGCTGGCGCGGCTGGACTACCGCATGGAATGGGAGGACGACCTACGGGAATACCTCCTGGAACTGGACGCGGTGAAGCCGGTGGTCTACTGCGGCGACCTGAACGTGGCGCACCAGGAGATTGACCTGAAGAACCCGAAAACCAACCGGATGAACCCCGGCTTTTCCGACGAGGAGCGCGGGAAGATGACCCAACTGCTCTCCAGCGGCTTTGTGGACACCTTCCGCGCCCTGTACCCGGAGCGCACCGGCGCCTACTCCTGGTGGAGCTACCGCTTCCACGCCCGGGAGAACAACGCGGGATGGCGCATCGACTACTTCATTGTGTCCCGGCGGCTGATGCCCCGGGTAAAAAGCGCCGACATCTGGCCGGAGATCACCGGCAGCGACCACTGCCCGGTGGTGCTGGAGCTGGCGGAGTGAGTGCCTGACAAACTACCACATACCGCCCGGCACCGGGCATAGGAGGAACACCATGGAACGGACATACATCGACACACTGGCGCAGCTTATCGCGCGCAGCCCCACCTGCTACCACGCGGCAGCCACCGCCGCAGAACTGCTGGCGGCGGCCGGATATGCCCCTCTGGACGAGGGGCGGCGCTGGCAGCTGCGCCCCGGCGGGAAATATTACATGACGCGGGGCGGCTCTGCCCTAATCGCCTTCCGGGTACCGGAGCACGCCCCGGCGGGCTTCCGTCTGGCGGCGGCGCACGGGGACTCCCCCTGCTTCAAGCTGAAGGAAAATGCCGCCCTGCGGGACGGCGGCTATCTGCGGCTGAACACGGAGGTCTACGGCGGCCTGCGCATGTCCAGCTGGTTCGACAGGCCGCTGTCGGTGGCCGGGCGGCTGTTCACCGAGGAGAACGGCGTCCTCCGCCAGACGCTGGTGAACATTGACCGCGACCTGCTGGTGATCCCCAGCGTGGCCATTCACTTCGACCGCGCCGCCAACGACGGCGTCAAGTACCGCGCCAACGTGGACACGCTGCCGCTGGCCGGAAGCGACGGGGCGGCGGATATTCTGACCCTGGCGGCGGAGTCCGCCGGGCTGCGCCCGGAGGACGTGCTGGGCAGCGACCTGCTGGTGTACTGCCGGCAGCCGGGCACGCTGCTGGGCAGCAGCGGCGAGCTGTTCATGGCGCCCCGGCTGGACGATCAGGCCTGCGTGTGGGGCTGCCTGCACGGGTTTCTGGAGAGCGGCGGCGGCGCGCACCTGCCGGTATTCTGCCTGCTGGACAACGAGGAGGTCGGCTCCGCCACGCCGGAGGGCGCGGCCTCCACCCTGCTGCGGGACGTGCTGCGGCGCATCACCGGGGCGCTGGGTATAGACGAGGAGGGCTATCAGATGCTGCTGTCCCGCAGCATGCTGGTGTCCGCCGACAACGCCCACGCCATCCACCCCAATCACCCGGAGCTCAGCGACAAGGACAACGCGCCCCGGCTCAACGGCGGCATCGTGCTGAAATTCAGCGCACCGCGCCGTTACGCCACCGACGGCGGCTCCGCCGCCGCCTTCCGCGCCCTGTGCCGCCGGGCGGACGTGCCGGTACAGACGATGGCCAATCGCTCCGACCTGCCGGGCGGCTCCACACTGGGCAGCATCGCGGGCACGCTGGTGCCGGTCAGCGCCGTGGATATCGGCCTTGCGCAGCTGGCCATGCACGCGGCGGTGGAGGTCATGGGCGCAGAGGATTACCCCCGGCTCATCGCCGCCATGCGGCAATTTTATAAGGAGTGACCACACATGAAAAAGCCATCTGACAAGTCGCCGCGCCGCACCGGCGCGCAGCTGAAGGCCGCCATCCGCCGCCAGCCCGCCGTGTTCGCCGTATACACGATCCTGCGGCTGATCGTGCTGGCCACGCTGGTGTCCTCCATCCTCCGCGGCGAATACGAGAGCGCCTTCATCTGTCTGCTGGTGCTGGTGCTGTTCATGCTGCCGTTTTTCATCCAGCAGAACTTCGGCATCGAGCTGCCGTCCACGCTGGAGATCATCATTCTGCTGTTTATTTTCGCGGCGGAGATACTGGGCGAGCTGAAATGCTATTTCATCACGTTCCACCACTGGGACACCATGCTGCACACCACCACCGGCTTCCTGTGCGCCGCCACCGGCTTTGCGCTCATCGACATTCTCAACCGCAACAGCCGCATCAAATTCCAGCTGTCCCCGATCTATGTGGCGCTGGTGGCCTTCTGCTTTTCCATGACGGTGGGTGTGCTGTGGGAATTCTTCGAATTCGGCATGGATCGGCTGTTCCAGATGGACATGCAGAAGGACACCGTGGTCAACTCCATCACCTCGGTGATGCTGGATCCCACCAACAGCAACATTCCCGTCACCATCGACGGCATTACATCGGTGCAGGTAAACGGGCAGGAGCTGGGCTTCGGCGGCTATCTGGACATCGGCCTGTACGACACCATGAAGGATCTGTTCGTGAACTTCATCGGCGCGGTGGTATTCAGCACCATCGGCTACTTCTACATCAAGCACAGAGGTCACGGCAAGCTGGCTAAGGCGTTCATCCCCACCATCACAGACAAGGTGGACGGCGCCGCGCCGCCGGAAAACACAAACTGACAAACACAAGCGCCGGCCCTCGGACATATCCGAAGGCCGGCGCTTTTTTATCTCCGCTTATTCCTCTTCCTTGCGTCTGCGGCGCAGCAGCTCCAGTCCCGTCAGGGACGTTACCGCCGCCGCTGCATAGACCGCGATGCCCGCGTCAAAGGTGGTGGGGCTGCTCTTGCCGCTGCCCACGGTGAACGCCGCGGTCAGGCTTCCGCTGTCCGTCAGAACGGTGAGCGTATGACTGCCCTTGGCCAGCCTGTTCAGGTACGATGCCTTGAGATACAGCTCCACGGGATAGCTCCCCTCAACGGTGTAGCTGCCCCTGCCGACCGTCCTGCCGTCCACCTGCACGCCCGTGATCCCGGACACGGCGGCGCGGAAGATCAGCCCGTAAACGCCGCCGGAATACTCCGTCCCGCTGGGCGGGTTGGTGCCGTTCCGCACGGGATAGAGGCTGGGCGCGTAGTACACCCGCCGCTTGGCGATGACCGTATCCTCCTGCTTGATCTCCTCCTGCGCGGCGGCGTCCTTGTAGTACTTGCCGCAGCCGCCGCAGTGCCAGTACTCGATGTTGCCCTCGGCGCTGGTGGTGGCGGCCTTGGCGGGCACGTTCACCAGATTCGCGTGGTGGGCGGGATCCTTATCGCCGTAGCCCTTACCGCAGTACTCGCACACCTTTGCGGCGTTGCAGTACGCCGTGCCGCCGGTGTGGTTGGAGATCGCCTTGCTGCAAATGTCGCAGATGTGATCATGGTTCCCGTCCGCATGGTTGGAGATGATCCTTTTGCAAATGTCGCAGATGTGGTTATTATCCGTATCCACGTGGTTGGAGATGGTCTTTCCGCAAATGTCGCAGATGTGGTTATTATCCGCGTCCACGTGGTTAGAGATCGTCTTTCTGCAAATGTCACAGACGTGGTCATTGTCCCCGTCCTCGTGGTTAGAGATGATCTTGCCGCAGTCGTCGCAGATGTGGTTCTTATCCCCGTCCGCGCAGCTCAGCGTCTCCGTGTGAGAACCGTCCCGCTTGCAGGTGCGGGTGTGGGTGTTGTCGCTGTTGCTCGTCCACGGACTCCAGTCGTGTCCCAGCGCAGCGATCGTCCCCTTACACACGGTGCAGATCACCGATATCGTGCAGGTGGGCTTTGCCCCGGTGTGTCCGCTGTGGTCGCACACCGTCCACTTGGCTGTCAGGGTCATGCCCTTCGTCACAGGCGCGGTAAAGTTATACTCGTTTCCGTCCGTGCAGTCCTCGTCAGTGTACCACCCGCCGAAGGTAAGGCCGTTCACTTTCGGATCATCGGGCTTGACTGCTTTCTCGCCCGTCTGGACGATCTGCGTGGCATACGTTCCACCCAAAGCCCCGTAAGCATAGGTCACGGTGACAGGCGTGCCATTGGGGTTGGGGATGTTGGTCTTGTCATTGATCACAGTGCCGGTGTTCATGGGCTGGCCGCTGAGCTTGGCGTTCTTTTCCAGAGTCAGCCCGTCATAGTATGTGCCGCCGGAGACATGGCACTCCGTGCGGACGGGTTTGTAAAAGCTGCCGCCGGAGAGGTTGCCGCAGAATTTCTCCCACTCTGTGCCCATGTTCCCATTAGAGTCCGTCACGGTGACGCTGCCATGGAAAATACCGCCCCTTATGTCGCCCTCGCAGGAGACGTCGCCGGTAAAGACCGTGGTAGGCTTCCCGTCCGTGTGGTCGATGGCGTCGGTGGCCTTTACGGAGTCTAAGTAGTTATTTGTTGTGCCAATCTTGTTCGTTCCCACATACACCGTGCCCTCCACCCGGCCGCCGTTGGCATAGAGGAAGCAGCCGGGATGGTTGACGGTAAAGGTCGAGCCAAGATCCATATAGACCGCGGCGCCGTTGGTGGCCGTGCAGCCCGTGATGCGGGCGTTCTCCCCCAGCTCCAACTCAGCAAAGCCCATCAGGGCCACGCCGCCGCCGCGTTTCGCCTCACAGCCGGAGATCGCAGCGTCCAGAACAGATATCTGGTCTGCATGGTCGCCGATATACAGGCCGCCGCCGCGTCCGCTTGCCTTGCAGTTCTCGATGCGGCCGCCGGTGATCCGGACGGTACACCCGGATGTCAAGATGCCGCCGCCGTCCATGGCAGAGCAGCCGCTGATGACGCCGCCGGACATGGTGACGGAGCCGGCCTTGGCATAGATCGCGCCGCCGCTGGCACCGTAATCGGCTGAGACAGCGCAGTTCCGGATGGCGCCGCCGGTCATGGTGACGGAGCCGCCCTCGGCATAGATGCCGCCGCCATACGCGGAATTCGCTCCGCTCTGGACGCCGCAGGCATAGATGGTGCCGCCCGCCAGCACGAAGGATGCACCCGTCTCCACATACACGCCGCCGCCATAGTAATTGTAGGACTGTCCCGCGCCATTGTCATACTTAAACCCCTTGCCGCCGGTGATGAGGCCGCCCGCAGGGAGCGCCGCGTCGGTATGGGCCGCCGCGGGGTCGCTGTCGTCCAGCGTCAGGGTGCTGCCGCTGGTGACGCGGAAGATGCTGTTGGGCTGTGCGCTCTGGTCAAAGCGCAGGACGTGGCCGTTCAGATCCACGGTGACATCGCGGGTGATCTTCAGCCCCGCCGTAATGGTGATGTCCGCCGTCAGCCGGACCACACCGTTGGCGCTGTCCGCCAGTGCGTCGGTCAGCTCCGGCTCGTTTGAGACCTCCTGAGCTTTGAGTGTCCAGCGAGCCGTGAGGGTAATGTTCTCGTTGACGGCAGTGGTGAAGTCCCACTGCGCGCCGTCGGAGGTGTACCAGCCGTCAAAGCTGTAGCCGGGCTTGGCGAGGTCAACGGGCTTGATGGCCGCGCTGCCGCTGGGCACGATCTGCGTGGCGTAGATCCCGCCGTTGGCCTTGTAGGTCACGGTGATACCGCTGATCGCGCCTTCGGTGATCGTGACGTAACTTGTCACCACGCCGTTAAAGGTGCCGCCACTGATCGTGCCCTCGTTGACCACCTCGCCGTTAAAGGTGCCGTTGGTGATCATCTTGCTGTTGACCACCCTGCCGTTAAAGGTACCGCCGCTGATCGTGCCGTCATTTGACACCGATCCGTCAAACGTGCCGCCGCTGATGCTGCTGCGGTAGCTCATCCTCACGGCGTCCGTTTTACCTCCGTCAGCCGTACAGCCGGTGATCCTCACATTGCCGCTGATCGCAGGAGTTCCGCCGTTGTCAGAAATACCGCCGCCAAATGCGTCCCCGCCACTGCTGTGTTTTGCATGGCAGTCCCGGATCTCCGCCGTGCCGGACAAGGTCATAGTTCCTTCATTGTAGATGCCGCCGCCATAAGAATAGACTCCCACCGTCGTGCAGCCCGTGATACTGCCGCCGGACATGTTGAACGTGCCGCTATCAGCCACGAACACACCGCCGCCCCGCGCATGAAAGGTGGCGGAAGCCGTAGCCATACAGCCCACGATATTGCCGCCGGTCATGGTGAACGTGCCGCCGCCCGCCACGTACACGCCGCCGCCTTTTTCAGCGCTGCCGCCGTAGATGACGCCGCCCTTAACGATCTTTGTGCCGTTTTGCTCATCCAGCACCCACAGACCGTTGGCGTTGGAGGTGAACTTATGCTCCGCATCGGGTCGGCTGTCCTTGATGGTCAGGTGTACGCCGTTTTCCACCTTAATGCCGGTCATTTTCAGCACATAGCCGTTCAGGTCGATAACGAGGTCAAAGGCCACGTCCATGCTGCCGGAGTACTCGACATCGTTCAGCAGCTTGAGACTGCCGCCAGCGACCAGTGCCGCGTAAATGTCCTCAGGCGCCGTTGTCTCTCCGGCGGTACCCATCGCCGCTGCGGAGGCCTTCAGCTCTCCCTCGCCCTGTACAAATTCCCGCGCAGGCTCCTCCGGCTCCCCCGGCTCCTGCTCCTCCTCCGGGTCGCCGGGCTCTTCGCCCTCCCCGGTCTGCTCCTCCGGGTCGCCGGGCTCTTTGCCCTCCCCGATCTGCTCCGCCTGTTTGATCTCCGTTACCGGCTCCCCCACGGCTGCGTCCTCCGCCAGTGCCTGCACCGGCAGCAGCGACAGCGCCATGACCAGAGCCATCAGTACGCTTACGATACGTCGTTTCATAGTCCTCTCCTTTTCCTCCTCACGTCCCCGCGCTCTCCCGCGCGCACCTCAGGGGAACGAATTTTCGCCGCATGGCACGTATACCACCATTATGCCATACAATGCTGCAAAAAGCAAGAGGAAATGCATATAAAATGTACATAACTTGTACATAACTTGTACGTAACTTGCACTGTAATTGCGCCTTCCCTCTCCCTCTCCCGCTGCCCGCCGCCGGGAAGGAAACGGAGTTTCCACCTTTGTCAATGTCATTTGCCGGAAACAGTTGTCCCCTTCCGTGCCCATCAGCGGCTGATTTGTCCGCGCACACCTTGCATTACCGGCTGCGGCGGGATATAATCGATATGCAGGGTACCGCACAGAAGGAGCGTGACGGGTCATGTGGATACTGTTTGCATTCGGTTCGGCGCTGTTTGCCGGACTGACGTCCATTCTGGCCAAATGCGGCCTCCGGGAAACGGATTCCACTGTGGCCACCGCCTGTACGGAGGCGAAGAAAGGAGTACACCATGCTGCACGCTGTTCTGGCGTTTATACCGCTGCTGTTTCTGATCATATACGCGCTCAAAAGCCGCAAGATGGCGGACGCCATGGTGCTCGCCACCCTGCTGGCCATGGTGCTGGTACACCGGGAGCGGTTCATCACCGGCACCATCGAGGCCATGTACGCCACCCTGTCAAGCTCGTCCTATCAGTTTGCCCTCTGCGTCATCATCAGCTTCGGCGGCATGATCGCCCTGTTTCAGGCCTCCGGTGGGCTGATGGGCTTCCGCGACCTGCTGGCAAAGGTGGCCTCCACGCCCCGGCGCACGCTGCTGCTGGCGTGGCTTTTGTCGGTGGTCATGTTTGTGGACGAGTACCTCAACGCGCTGACGGTGACCATCTCCCTGCGGGGCGTAAGCGACAGAAACCGCATCCCCCGCGAGCATCTGGCGGTGCAGACCAACATCATGGCCTGCTGCCTGTGCGTCACGGTGCCGTTCACCAGCTGGACGGCCTTCAGCGTGGGGCTGATCTCCGATTTTGGACTGGGGTTTGACGATTATCTGCGCGCCGTGCCGTTTATGTTCTATCCGCTGGCTATGATACTGCTGAGCCTGCTGCTGGCGCTGGGCGCATTTCCCAAGGTGGGCGGGCTGAAGCAGGCGTACCGGCGGGTGGCGTCCGGCGGTGCGCCCTTTGAGCAGTCCGGCTCCGCGGAAAAGCTGGTGGACATTGCGGACGTGGACGAGGACAACGTCTCCTCCGCGTGGAACGCCATCATCCCGCTGGCGGCGCTGGTGGGCGGCACCGTCCTTTTTGACAACGACCTGCTGCACGGCATTATCATCGCGCTGGTGGTACAGTTCCTGCTGTATGTGCTCCGGAGGCGCATGACGGTGGGCGAGTATTTCAGCCACTTCTTTGCGGGCGCCAAGGGTATGGTGAGCATCGCCATTGTGGTGGGCTTCGGCCTGATGCTCAGCGACGCCAACCGTGCGCTGGGGCTGTTCGACATTCTCATCAACGGCATCGGCAGCGCCGTGCCCGCGTATCTCATCGCGCCGCTGGCGTTCCTTCTGGTGGCGCTGACGGTGTTCGCCGTAGGCGGCTGCTGGGCGGTGATGACCATCGCCATACCGGTGTTCATCCCCATGGGGCTGGCGGCGGGAGTGGCCGCACCGCTGATGATCGCCGCCGTCATGAGCGGCGTGACGCTGGGGTACAGTCTGTGCTTCTACGCCGACGCGGTGCTGATGACCACCGCAGGCTCCGGCGTGTCCAACCTGACCATCATCCGCGCCACCACGCCCTACGCGCTGGCGGTGGGGACGCTGTCCGCCGCCGCGCTGCTGGTGGCGGGGCTGTAAAAAAAAGGAAGCGGTGCACAGCACCGCTTCCTTTTTTTGCTCAGAATTTCAGCAGGACGCCCACCAGCGCGGAAATGCCGATGAACACGATGGGGTGCCACTTCTTTACCACCGGCACCCAGTTGGTACACACCAGCAGCACCGCCGCCAGCGCGATGGCCGGCCAGTTCAGGGCGGCGAAGCCGGTCATGCCGCTGTGCAGCAGGGCGATGGGCACCACGGAGATGCCCGCCGCCGCCACCAGAGCGGTGGAGGCCGGGCGCAGGCCGTAGAACGCCGCGTTGACCCACTTGCTGTTGCGGAAGGCCTTCAGGAACGCCGCCACGATGAGAATGACGATGACGGAGGGCGCTACCAGTCCGAGGGTGGCCACCAGCGCGCCGCCGACGCCGCCGGTGGTGAAGCCCACATAGGTGGCCATTTTCACGCCGATAGGCCCCGGCGTGGAC
>OLWA01003390.1_pt1 | contig 12157 bp, 27 predicted proteins | sample 1673251 | NCBI WGS metagenome assembly OLWA01 (sample SAMEA3178937, study PRJEB25190) | human gut metagenome | biome: human gut; feature: human-associated habitat; material: faeces | place: Austria | collected 2013
GAAATAATTTGGGAAGCCATTGATAAGAAAGCTTCAGATTTACATTTTGAACCCTACAAGGATATAGTATATGTAAGAGTGAGGATTGATGGAATCCTTAGTCTTCTATATATAATAACTAAGGAGGAATACTCAGCTATATTATCAAGAATAAAGATTAAGTCTTCTTTAGATATCACAGAACATAGAAGGCCACAAGATGGTAAGATAACAATGGATATAGATGGAAATACATATGATTTACGTGTATCTATCATTCCAGTGGTTTTTGGTGAAAAAATAGTATTAAGAATTTTATATAATACTGGGTTTAACTATTGTATAGATAATTTGAAGCTACTTCCTAAGCAAAGACTTGAACTTGAAAAAATAATAAATAAGAATACTGGCCTAGTTATTGTAAATGGACCAACTGGATATATATAAATAATATAACTAACAATTATAAAAAATGAATTGTTATATCATTACGATTATTACCTATAATAATTTTATCAATAATGCTTGTCCAAAATGATCTTCTCGCATTTTCACTTAATTTATAATAATCTTCTTTTAAATTAACATTAAGAATTTCATCAATTTTATTTTTATTAAAAGGTATTATTTTATTTTTATTTTCTTCTTTTAATTTATTAAGTTCATTAGTTAATTTTTCATAATCATTTTTATAAGTTTCTTTATCTATTAGTTCATCAATATACAGGTCTTTTAAACGCTCCAGCTTCCTTTTTAAAGCTCCCTTTTTATTAGACAAGTTTATATATGTCTTTTTACTGTTTTCTCTGTTATATTGGATTATATACTTCTTTAATTCACTTTGAATATTATCAACTAGATATTTTTCTAATATATTAACTTCAGGAATATTATAATTATTAGGACATACATGTTCTTTAAAGTGATTTTGACATTTATATACTTTATAAATATATTTACCACGAGTTTTATTTTCTTTAATTTGTCTATTACCAATTAATTTATGTTCACATTCTTTACAAATTAAAAGTCCAGAAAAAAGATATATTGAATCAGAAAATTTATTATTATATTTTTTTTGATTAATAGTCAATAACCTTTGAACATTATCAAATTGGGTTTCCGATATAATTGCTTCACAATAATTTTCAGTTACTGCATATTCAGAAGTATGTGTTCCTTTGTATAGGGTATTTGTTAATATTCTTTTTAAAGTAAGCTGATGTATATGATAGTAATTATTTTTTACATAATCAACAAGTTTATTTAAACTATTAACTGATTCATAATAATTAAATATATCTTGTATCATTGGAGCTACTTCATGATCTACAACTAACTTTTTATTTTCTATTTTATATCCACGGGGGATTTTACCACTACATACTTCACCCTTCGCTAGTTTATTTTTAAATACAGCTTTAATACGTTCAGATGTTTGAGCTGATTCATTTTCAGCTACAGATAACATAATATTTATATGAAGTTTACCAGAAGCAGTGCTGGTATCGTAATCTTCAAAAATAGTTTTCCAGTTTACCTTATGAGAGTCCAAAATATCTTGTATTTTATAATAATTTCTTACCCCTCTCGACCATCTATCTATTTTAGTGAATAAAACCATATCTATTTTATTTTCTTTTATATCATTTAATAATCTTTGAAGATTAGGGCGTTTTAGATTTGTTGCTGTATAACCTTCATCTATATAATAATCAATAATATTCATATTATTACTTTTAGCATAGAAAGTTAATGCATCCCTTTGTGTTGCAATAGACTCTCCATGTATAGCTTGTTCATCTGTACTTACTCTTATATATAATGCTACTCTTAACATTTGTCATCTCCTTATATATATTTTTAATCATTTATAAAAGGTGTCCTAAAATAGAACACCTATAAATATTTATATTGTTGATGTTTTAATACAATTTTTTAGACATTCTTTTAATAAATCAGATTAATTATTTCAATGTTTTAACATTAATTTATACATTAAATATTTCATTAGTTTTAATTTGTAAATTTTCAATAGGTAAAATCACATCATCAGAATAGATTTTAATAGTTGTATATTTACCATTTATGTTATCACTATAAACAGTAATATTTTTTTTATTTATATCAACTACCCAATATTCATTAACACCAAATTGTTCATATATCTTTAGTTTAATTCCTAAATCTCTATCATAAGTAGCAGTGCTTAAAACTTCTATAACTAAATTTGGAATACCTTTATAAATAGCACCATCAAATTTATTATCACATACTACCATTACATCAGGTTCAAACTGATATACTTCATTATCATTTTTAAATTTAACTGCAATATCAGAAGTATATACATCACATTTGGAACAGTCTTTTAAATTTGAACGTAAATGAAAATATAATTCATTCTGAACTTTATTATGAATTGGGTGAGTAGGAGACATCATATAAATTTCTCCATTAATATATTCAGATTTATTATTTTTAGAATAATTTAAATATTGTTCATAAGAAATATAATCATAATTTCTAATAGCCACTAAAACACATCCTTTCTAATGATTTTTAATTTGATTTTAATAATTTATAATATTTAATGGTTCAAATGTTAGTAAATGTGTTTTACCAACATAATAAATTCCATATTTCTTTTTATAATGCTCAATAGATTGAATTAGAAAATCTTCTGTAACATTTAAAATTTCAGCTAAATCATATATGTTATCTATTCCAGATATAATAGCATTAATTATATCTTCTGGTGATATTAATTTTTCATAACTCCATCTACGAGCAATAGATTCTTGTTTTATATTATTTAAATCACTTTGGTCAGTTATATCACCGACAGTAAGATTAAAGTGTCCTAATTCTTCATATAATACACATAACTTCTCACATTCATTAACCCTATTATTTATAATAATTAAATTACCTATGCACTTCCCAAAAGGTTTATCTATACCTAAATCACTTTCAATAACATTAATGCCTTTAGAATGTGCAAAAGATATTAAATTCTCATAATTACTCATTTGTACTCCGTATTTATTTTATATATTCTAATGTTTATCTAAATTCTTTAAAATTTCATCTATTTTTTCATTTACTATAGCTTTTTCTTTATCAGTAAGATTATCATCATGACAAGCAATTGGCATTAAATGCTCTTTACCTTCTTCTTCCCATATTTCTTTTTTGTTAATAGAAACAACGTTAATGTCTTTTTTATATTTATCTTGAGAAGATAATAAGTTAGTATAATCAATAACCTTAGATTTATCTTCAGTATCTAATGAATTATATTTCTCTAATAAAAATCTTTCATGTTTAGATAATGTATTTATATTTTGTTTAATATTTGTTACTTTATCTTCTAATAAATCAGATTTATTTATTCCAAAATAATTTGCTAACATTTCTACTTTGCTCATACGAGGTAACTTTAAACCTGTATACCAATTAGATACAGTAGATGCGCTTAATCCTAAATCTTTAACTAAATCTTGTTGAGATTTATTATTTAAATCTAAATAATGTTTTAAATTTTTTGAAAAAATTAATTTATATTCTTGTTCTGGCATTTTTAAATCCTCCATAACTTTAAATTACAAATTAATAATATCACTAAAAGGGGAAAAAAACAATTATTTTACTAAAAAAATTCACTTAAAGGGTTGACATTTCGCTTTTAGGGTAATAAAATAAATCTTGTAAGGAGGTGATAAACATGAAGATAAGTTTAAAAGCTGCTAGAGTAAATGCAGAGTTAACTAGAAAAGATGTGGCAAAACATTTAGGTTTTTCAACAGATACATTAAAATTAATAGAAAATGGTAGAAGAGATTTAAGAGTATCGGAACTTAATATTTTATGTAAACTTTATAAGTGTACAATTGATGATATTTTTTTACCATTCGATTTCGCTAAAAGCGAAAAGGTTAATTAAAAGTACATATTTAAAATAAATAAGGAGTGATTTAAATTGGAAAAAGTAAAACATAAAAGAAAAGAAGGAGTAATAGTTGGTTATAGAAATAATCAATTAGCAACAATAGATAGTAGAGAGATTGCTGAAATGTTAGGGAAAGAACATTCAGAACTTTTAAAAGAAATTGAAGGAAGAAAAGATAATAAGAATGTAGGCATAATTCCAATTTTGGAAAAGGGGAATTTCCACTTATCCAATTATTTCATACCATCAACTTATAGAGCAGGAACTAGAGAATATAAATGTTACTTAGTTACTAAAATGGGGTGTGAATTATTAGGTAATAAGCAACAAGGCGAAAAAGGAATACTATTTACTGCTAGGTATGTAGAAAGATTTAACGAGATGGAAGCAGAGTTAAGGAAAGGAGATAATATTTATCCAGAACTAACTCCAGAAATAAGAGCAATATTTATTTTAGATAGTAGAACTAAACAACTACAAACAGAATTTAATGAATACAAAGATAATCAAGAGCTTTCAGTAGCTGATAGTAAAAGGTTAGCTAAATTAGTCAATAAAACAATAGTTAATTTATTAGGTGGAAAAGGTTCTGAAGCTTATAAGAAATTAAATAAGAAAGCATTTTCAGATTTATACAAGCAAATACATAGAGAATTCAATGTTACTTCTATAGCTGAAATAAAGCAGAAAGATATTGAAATAGCTAGAGAAATTATAAGTAAATATAAAGCACCAATATTTTTAATTAATGAAATTAAAATGATGAATAATCAAGAAACATTTATTATGTGATTGGAGGAGAATAGAAATGAATAAAAGAGAAATTTTAGAAAGAGCTATTGAATTAAAGGAGTGTTCAGAAGAATTTGAATCAGTTACGTTTTTAGATTCTGATACAGAGTTTTTTGCGAATGTAGTTGAAATTATACAAAGAACTGCTCAAGAAGTACCAGTTCAAGAGCAGTATGTAACTTTAAAAATTGATTCTAAAGAAATTGCTAAAGTTGTTATCAATGAAATTAATAAGCAACAAAAGCAATCAAATGCAACATTAGTCGTTTAACCATTTGTGGTATTCCTTTAGAAGCCTCATTGTTAAAGAAAGATTGTAATAAAAAGGAGAAATTTGAATGAAAAGTTTAGGAGTAGTTAGAAAAGTAGATAAATTACGAAGAGTAGCAATACCAGTAGAGGTAAGAGAATTCTTTAAAGATGATGAAGGAGTAATAATAAGAAAACATAATCCAAGTATAAATAAAAAATATTAAATCAAGGAGATAAGTATCATGGGTACAAAATTTGAAGCAAGACATGCAGAAAAAATAGTTGAAACTTTTATTAAGATATTTGCAGAAAGAGAAGGTTTAGAAGTTAAATCTATTAATGTAAAAGCAACCAAAGCTCCAGAAGGTTATGATGGTCCAATGGTTATATATAACGAGAATTTACCACTTGATGATGAAAATGCTAAATAAAAAATAGCATTTAACTATAAACAAGAAAGGATAAAAAATATAGATGATAAATTATTTAAAAGAAATTAAAGAAAACAATTCAGATTTTATATATTCAAAAACTATGGGTATAGTTGAAAATGAAATAAAGCTTATAAGAATTACATTAGGTATTAGGACAAGCAATAAAGAGTTTATTGATATATGTAAAAGAGCATTGGAGAGTGTTAAGAAAGGAGAATTTATGGTAATAAATAAAATAGTTCAGTTACATGGAGAGTTATCAAAAAAACAATTTACAGAGGTGCTTAGGGTTATAAAAGATGATATTAAATATCATAGCGGGTTATGTTTATACAATGATGAAAAGATTTTAGAAGTAATAAATACATCTGTTGAAATTATTAAGAGGTGCTATGAATGATTGAAGAAAATATTATGAATGAAATTGTAGATATAATACAATTTCATTCATCCAAAAATGGTGTTCATTGGTTAGATACTATTGAGCATATAAAAGAAAAGTTATTATCAGAAATAACTACCACCCATAAAGCTGATAATAACATGCTCAATAATACTAATAAAATTGTATCACCAAATAGATATTTAGACAAGGGAAAATAATACTTGATATACGATTGGAGAATTCAAAATGGTTAATGTATTAAGTGCAGGTGAAAATTCAATTTATAAAAATGGTTATGGAATAGTAGCAAAGTTTGTTATGAGGGATAAAAATTTAAGTGTAGAAGCTAAAGCAATATATGCGTATATATGTAGCTTTGCTGGTAGTGGAACAACTGCTTTTCCATCCGCAGAGTTAATGATATCAGAATTAAAAATGGGTAAAAATAGATTTTTTAAATTTAGGAAAGAGCTTGTCGATAAAGGTTATATAACAATTGTTAAGCAAAGAGCTGGAAATAGAAGAGAGCGTAATTTATATAAGATTGAATCAGATATTATAAAGAAAAAGTATTTTGAACATCCACAAAATGAAGATATTCAAAATGAAGATATTGAATTTGAAGATATTCAAAATGAAGACAGTAATAATAACAGTATTAATAGTAACAGTATTAATAATAACAGTATTAATATTAACAACAACTACAAGAATTTTAAATTAGATGGATTATCCAATAAAGAAGTACAAGCTATAAAGAAATATTGTATTGAAAATAATGTTGATGTTGATGTTGTTAAAGAAAAATGGAAAATAGTTAAGAATTTAAAAAATGTTAAATCAGTAGTAGGAGCATTAATAACAGCAATAAAAGAAGATTGGCAACCAGCAAAAGCTATGAATGCTGAAAGCACTAAATCTAATTATACTTCTAATAATAGTAATAGGAGTAGAAAAAATAATTTTTCAGATAAAGAATTGAAAGAACATGAAGAATTAGAAAATGAGTTACTTGGGTGGTAATAGAATATATTTGTTTACATTGAAAGGAGAATAAAATAAATGATACATGATAAAAGCATTTGTGAAAAATGCAGATATAACGATATAAGTGGATATAGTAAAGCAAGACATTGTAATAAGTGTTATAACTATGGAGAAAAAATGCTTCCAGCTACATTAACAATAATTCAACATCCAGTTGAAGTTAACTTTGAATGCCCTCATTGCCGTGAGGATATAGAAATTGAGTATTGTATATTTATAGATTTTATCGGAACTAATAACCCAGGAGATTGGGAAGGAAGCATATTAGATTGTCCAAGATGTGAAAAAGAAATTGAGATTGATGAGGTGGAGTGGGATTAATGGTATCAGTATTAGAAGAAGGTCAAATATCAATATTTGATCTTCCAGTAATAGAAACTAAAGAGAAAGCTAAGAAGCCTATAAAAAGAGTAAGATTTCAACCTAAGGAAATATGGCAAGCCAATCTTTTTAATGAGTTTAAAATCGGGCAAGAGTATGATGTTGTAAGTGAATATAAAAACAGATGTAATGTCGAGTTTTATGTATTTAATGGAATTGAGAGAAAAGCGTGGAAAGAACTGTTTGAAGATATATCTGTAGTATAGGTGTAAATGATGAAGATTGGGAGTGGGATTAATGATGTCGTTAGAGAATAAAAATAATAATTTAGCAGTTTGTGTGCCAAAGGATATGGAGAAAGTGGAAAAAGGCATAAAGGCTTTAGAGTATCAGATTTCAATAGATACGAGTGAATATGATAGAAAAATTCATACTTATGCTCTTAAGTGTTATAAAAAGAAATTAGATGAATTAAAGCGTGCTGCATTGTAAGAACAGTTTGAATAAAATGCGAATGAAATGGAGGAAAGAGGAATGATAGTTAAGGCAAAGTGTCCTAAATGTGGAAAGAAAATAACTTTTAAATGTTATTCAGAGAACAGAAGAAAAGCAAAGAAGGAAAAAAGTGAAATCCAAATTACATTAAATATTTTAAAAGAATGTCGGTTAATTCATAGTTTGTAGATAATGAACAATTCATTAAAAATGCGAGGAAAGAAGATGAGACATATTGAAAGAAAATGATTGTAGTAAATGTCCTTATTACTATTGGGAAAAAGACTATTGGGGAGAATGTGACGAATACTGCTTAATAAATCACAATTTATTAAAACCTTGTAAAAAACCTATGTTAGTAAGAAAATTTATTAGCATAAAATTAGCAATAATAGATTGCTATTATGAATGGAAAATAGAAAGAGATAACAAAAGAGAATTAAAGGATTGAGAAAAACAGCGAACAATTCATTAATATTGTTAATTAAAATAAATGTTTTAACAGAATAATTTGAATATATTGTTCTCTAGTAAAGGTAAGTGTTCAAGATGATTAAATGTAAAGATTGCAGATATATAAGAGAGTTTAATGGAAGAAGTAATCAATGGTGTTGTTCAATATCAAGACCTTTAAGATGTGTTAATGCAAACAGACCCAAGCTATGTATGCATTTTAGAAAAAGATAATTAATGCTACGAACAATCCAGGAATATTGTGAGTGAAGGAGACAGTAAAAATGAGTAATATTTATTGCAATGTAGATACTTGTAAATACAGAAGTAAGAGAAGAAGCACAAAACAAAATAAAGGTGGACAATGGCTTTATAGGTGCACTAAAGAAAACCTAGTTTTAGTACCAGCAGCTCTTGGTAGTGGTGAAGAATTAGAGGGGAATATAGTAGATTGTACAGGATATGAGGAGGAAGAGTAATGGTACATGATATAGATATTTGTAAAGAGTGTCATTGCTACAAGAATATTGAAAATTATTCATGTAAAGAAAGACATTGCAGAAAGTGTGGCAATTATGGAGAGAGATTACTTCCATCAGATTTAAGAATAATTCAAAGCCCAGTTGAGGTTAAAATTGAATGTCCACACTGTTTTTATGACATAGAAGTTGATTATAGTGAATTTACAGTTAATATGGGAAGTGATTTCCCTGAAGATTGGGAAGGACGCATATTATATTGCCCGAACTGTGAAAAAGAAATTGAAATTGATGAGGTAGAGTGGATTTAGGAGGGTGAATTGAATGTACTATAGAGCAGATGTTTATATTGATAGTGTTCTTAGAAATAGCTTTATTGCTGGTAGTGTCGAAGTTTTAAAAATGAAAGCACAACCTCATATTGAAAATGAAAAAGTTACTCAAATAATAGTATCAGAGGTTAATGAAATAGGGTTTTTTAAAATTCCAGCAGAGATAGAGAAATTTATTGAAAATGAGTTATTATTATAAAAAGGGGAAACAGAATGAAAGAATATAAATGGATAAAGGAAGATAAGTGGTTTAATACTTGCGATAAATGCTGCAGTAAATGTATGAACAGACAAACTCACTTATGTAATAAGAGTTGTTTTTATTTAGGTGTTTTATGTGATAGCTGTAAGCACCAATAAAAAATAAGGAGAATAATATGGAAAGAGATATACTTTTAATAGCCTTTGAAATAATGTTAGAAAATCATGAAAATGGTTTTGATTTTTGCCATGATATAGAGGATTGTGCCGAATGTCCTTTTTATAGATGGGATATTTGTCCAAACTTTATAAAAGAATATGAGTTTGGAGAAGAAGAATAATTCAGATTAATTAAAATAAACATTTTAGGAGGATTTACAATGTATAGATGTGACAAATGTATATGTATAAATTGCAAAAATTACTTTGATAACGGTGGGGATTGTGAGTGGTGTCTTATGTGTGGAATATCAATTGCCGCTGCCGATAAAACTCTACATAATGAATGTGATGATTTTGAACTTTATAAAAAGAATATCGTAGACGAAGTTGTTATTAAATAAGAGGATGTTAATTATGAATTACGAGAACAATTGGACAGAGTTTAAAAACTGTTTAATGAAAACAAAAGATATTAATAAAGAATCAATCTGCAAGAAGCCAACTAAATTTGCTGATCCGTACAAGATAATAGATATAACATTAGATAGATTGATAACAAAGATGGATGAAATGGTAGTAGGAACAGATTTATGTATACCTTGCTTTCAAGAAGAAGAAGAAATAAGAAACAATCCAGTTAAACGTAGACTTGATTATGAATTAAAAAGAAATTTTAGATTAAATGATTTACTTCAAGAATCAGTGAAGATATTAGAAAAAGATAGTTCTAATAATGATTTAGTTAGGAGAATTAAAGAAGAAATAATTATGTGTTAATTTGCAATTTAATTAAAGTTAATTGAAAAATTATTGCGAAAGAACGGAGGGGTTAAGTGAAAATTTATAAAGTATATAGTCAATGTATGATGGGGTTTGAAGGTGATACAGAATATAAGAAAAGCATTGATAAAGCAATACAATATTTCAATGATTTGATAAGAAAAACCATTAAAGAGGTTAACATTATAGACAAAGATGACTTTAGTGATAGCATAGCTAATTTTAAAGACAATATAGAAAACTGCTATAAAGATTGTGAGGTTATATGCAGAAAATATCCCTTGCTGATATATAAACAAGGCAATAAAAAAATAGCTGTTATAGATTATTGGACAAGAACTTCTTATGAGTATCACGAGTATGACATAGAAAGTGAACAGATTGTATTAGAGGAGATAGAATTATTGGAATAGTTCACTTATATACTTGGAAGTTTGAAATTATTGCGAAAGAGAGGATTTAATAATGGAAATAAATGAAGGGTTGTTAAGAAAATATATTTTTCACAATCAAGTATTAAGAGAACATAATGAAGCTATGATAGATTGTTATTTAGAAGGTGCTTATGATGAAGAAGAAGAGTTAGAAGTTGATATGATTTATTCTTCAAAAAGAGCTAAAAAAATAGAAGAATTTGAAAGAGAATTGCTTAAAGAATTAAACAAGTAATTCGCAATTCAAAAATAGTGTGAAATAGATAAAAGAATAAAACAATAGAGAATGAGCAGTTATTGAAATATTGTCTTAAGTGTTCATTCTCATATAAAAATCAATATCAATATTAGAGAGCTTAAAAAATAAAATTAGGAGAAAAAATATGATATATGAGTCAAATAAAACTAAAAAGAAAAATGGATTTGAGTATAAGGAGCAAAGAATGGCAATAGATACAGGAGATAGAGTTAATGACATTAACGTACAAGATGCGGTAATTCATGTGCTAGATAGAAATGCGGAAGAACCAGTATTAAATGAATTTACTTTAGAATTAACAGAAGATACTTATAAATTCTTATATAAGCATATAGAAAAAATATTTAAAAGTGATGATCTAGTTCCAGCAGTTTTTAATTCAGGCAAAAATATTGTTAAAGAAGTAGTTCAAGATTATTTAAATAACAGAATAAATGGAGATATAATTGAAGTATCAAAGGAATTAGCAATCCAATTATTTTGTATTATGAAGGGAAATGTAAATATTACAAGTTGTGATCTTATAGTTGCAACAATAATAACAGACCAAGGGCCTATGATTGGAATACTTAAGCTAGATTATGTTAATAGTTTTACTCACCAAGTAGATTTTATAGATAATAAAATTGAAGTAGGGCTTATAAAACATAACGCAGCTTTACCAGGCAGTAGTCAAAGAATAAAAAAAGCAGCATTTATAAAACCTGTAAGAGAAGGACAAAAATTTGATTTATGGGTAATGGATAATGAAAAAGTGAGAAAAGTTGATGATGAATATAGTGCTAATTATTTTATGAATAGTTTTTTAAATTGTAGTGAAATATTAGATAGCAGAACCGAAACTAAAAAGTTTATGAAATTTGTTGAAAATTGGACAAGACATAATATAACTGAAAATGCAGAAAAAGCTGAATGTATAAGAAGTGTAGTTAAAGATCAACTTTTAAAAGATAGTATAAACATTGAGGAATTAGCTGATAAATTATTTAGAGATGAACCACAGAAAAAACAAGACTTTGAAACATTCATCAAATTTAATGGATTTGGTGAAGAAATAAAACTAGACAAGCAATTTGTTAAAAAGAAACTTAAGAGAACAAGATTAAAAATTGACAATGATATAGATTTATATATTAATCAAGAAGCATATAAAGATCCTAGTAGGTTTCAAATTAAAAGAAATGGAGATGGTAGTATTGATATGATAATTAAGCATGTATTTAATTATATAGAAAAATAATAAAATTATTAAAATTTGAAGTAGAGAGAGGGAATAAAAATGGAGTTAAGAAATAGAAATTTTATATTAATTGATACAGAAACAACAGGATTTGATGAAAAAAAGCATCAGATTTTAGAAGTTGGAATTTTAGTTATTAAAGATTTAAAAGTTATAGATC
>OLWA01003395.1_pt1 | contig 12141 bp, 8 predicted proteins | sample 1673251 | NCBI WGS metagenome assembly OLWA01 (sample SAMEA3178937, study PRJEB25190) | human gut metagenome | biome: human gut; feature: human-associated habitat; material: faeces | place: Austria | collected 2013
AAATATTGCAGAAAAAATTTTCTTTTTATATGGTAATAATTTTAATGCTATACAAATTAATACTCCATATGCTATTAAATTGAATATTCTTCCTAATATATACATATCTATTATGCTTCCACCCATTACTCTAGCTAAAGCCATACCTATAGCTGATGGTATATATAAAATTGCTGAGTAATTTGCTGGTGTTGATGGCACATCTTCTAAATTAACATCATGTGTTATTTCTGGTATATATCTAGTTTTTAAAAATGCATCGATTGTAGTAAATTTACTAAGTTGTGGCAGTGTTTCTATTTGTTTGTCTGTTATTGGATTTTTTTCAAAGTCAAAATTTCCAAATGACATATTAAATGCTGACATAAAATGCTTTTTTTCATCAATCGCATGATTAAAGTTTGTTACTATAGAAAATAATATTCCTAATGCAGACAATGTTACTATTACATTTTTTATGCTGTTATTAGAAATGTAAATAATAAACAAATTAAACATTAATACTGCCATCATTCCTATTGTCATTCCCCTAAAATATAGTGGTTTTTTTATACATACAAATATTGCAATTACTGTTATTAGAATTGCAATCATACTACTTGAATAAATAAATATTCTTTTATATTTGTTTTCTGCAACTTCTAAGGCAGATTTAACAAAATGTTTTTGTACAATCATATATATAGCGATTATTGCTATATATATGATAATTCTACAAAGTGAGAAATTATATTCTAAAGGATTTCCGTTTTTCAAAATTGAATTCGCTAATAATTCACTATTGCAATAACCCAATTCAAATAATACCATTGAAATTAGTCCAATAATTAAAGTGTATATTTTTATCGATTTTTCATTAATAATTTTATTTTTCATTTAATAAATTTCCCTTCATTGGTTTATTTTTAATATTCTATTTTATCTGTTCTGACATTGTATTGTGCAGTATTTTTATCAAAGTTTATATTAGAATATGGGTCACCAGCATCTAACACTTTTCTCCATTTTGTTCTAAAATTATTTGATTCTCTTTCAAATCTTGCTTTCTTTTCTGGAGTATCTTCATATCCTCTTGTTTTTGATTCATAATGCATAAATTCTACATATGGATTATATATTATTAAATATCCTTTTTGTCTTATTTTTAAGCAAAAATCCACATCATTAAATGCTACTGCAAAATTTTCTTCATCCATATATCCTACTTCTTCATATATACTTCTTCTAGAAAATAAGCATGCACCTGTAACTGCAGATAAATCTTGTGTTAAACATTCTCTTCCAAAATAAGCATGAAAGTTTTTTGGAGTATTTGTTAAAAGATTTGCTGCTAAATCACATATTCCAACACCAATTCCTGCATGTTGTATTGACTTATCTTCATAATATAATCTTGCTCCAACTGCACCTACATCTTTTCTTTGAGCAAATCCTATAAACTTTTCAATCCAATTATTTGTCAATAATTCTGTATCACTGTTTAATTGAACAACAAATTCACTATCTGGGCAATTTTTTACTCCAAAGTTTATAATTTTTGAGTAATTAAATCCTTTTTCTGGATATTTTACTACTCTAACTTTTTCTAGTTTTTGTATTGTTTCATAATAATCAAATGTCTTTTGTTCTGTACTATTATTTTCTACTACAACAATTTCATAATTATTATATGTTGTAAGTTTTAATATTGAATTAATACAATTTCTTAATAGTTTTACACTATCTTTATTTGGAATAATTATAGATACTTTGGGATTTCCTTTTACTTCATATTCAACTTCATATACACCTGGTATATCTCCACCATGTGTTACTTTAGCTTTTAATCCTTGTCTTTCTAAATGATCTTCAATTACTTTTATTCCTGCTTCATAAGCATATGGTTTTGCATCTGCAACCATTGCTGTTGAATTTGGATGTACTCTCCAATGATATAATATCTTAGGTATATGTATAATGTTTTTTGTATTTTCTGTTGCTCTAATTATTATATCAAAATCTTGTGCTCCATTATATTTATCTCTAAATCCACCTAATTTATCCATTAATTCTTTTTTAAACACTGATAAATGTGTAATATAATTATTAGATCTTAGTGTATCTATTGCAAAATCAGGTTTAAAATGTGGATCACATCTTTTATCTTTTGTTCCCTCTATTTTATCCTCATCTGTATAAATAAACTCTACTTCTGGATGTTTATTTATTGTCTTAGCTAATTCGTATAAACAAAATACTGGAATTAAATCATCATGGTCTACTAATAATATATAATCACCTGTTGCTAATTTTAATGCTTCATTTGTATTTCCTGATATTCCTTTATTATCATTTAAAAATACATATTTAATTCTTTCATCACTATTAATTATACTATCTAATTCTTCATTCTTTTTTGGGCTTCCATCTGCTAAACACATTTCCCAATTAGAATATGTTTGTTGTTTTAGGCAGTCTACAAGTTCAGTGAAAAAATTTATTGGAGTATTATACATAGGTATAACTATACTAAATTTAGGGTTTATCTTAAATGTTGTTTTTCTTTGTTCTTCTAATTGTTCTGGTGTTGGTTCATTATTTTTTATCCAAGTTTGATATTTTTCTCTTTCACTTTGCATTTTTAAGTTTTCACTTCTTCTAAAAATTTTAGAATATATTTTTGATATTACTTTTTTTATTGTTTTTTTGATTCCATATTTTTTTCTATAATATCTTACCTGATTTATTATATTTTGTATTCTCACTTTTTATTTACCTCCTGTATTTATCCTCTTTTTAGATTTTTTCCTAACCATCTTACTGGTTTTGTTACTCTCCATGATGTCGATTCATGAATTTCGTTAATCTGTTGTTTTAACCTTTCATTTTCTTCTTTTAATTTTTCATTTTCTTTTAATGTATTTGTAGCTTTTTCCATTGTTGTTAAATTATATATCTTTTTATATTGATTAAACTCATCTTTTAAATTTTGATATAAATCTAACAATGTTTGTCCAGTTCTTGTTCTTTGATGAAGTTGCCATATTTCATCATCTCTTATTTCGTCTTGTAACTTTGAATCTAATTCTTCAAATACTTTCAAAAACTCTATCAATTTAAGTCTTTCATATAATTCTTTTCCACTTATATATGAATGTGCTACTGGAAAATATGCTATTGCTCTATATATAATGAATTCAATTGGTATATTATAATCAAACCATTCTTGATCATAAAAGTATATTTCTCCATCAATATAAAATGAATTGTGAAAAATTAAATCCCATAAACCATATTTTACAAAATGTAATTTTTTCAAAATTGTTTCTTCTATATTAACACCATATTTTATAAATACATTATTGTCTTTAATTTGTTCATAATTAACTTCTTCTAATTTTTCTTGTAAATTATTCTGATATTTAAATATTGTATCAAAAAATTCATTTTCCTTTTTGTTTTCTAATAAATCTATTAATATTCTGTCATAACTTTGATGATTTTTTACATATTTACTAATTATTTTATCATTTTCATATCTATCTAATGTTTTTATTCCTTTTTGATTCATTATATCTATATTTTTACTAATTGTTTTTATATGTTCTCTTGCTTCATTATTAGCATATGTTTTTTCTACTCTATCCTCATATATAGTTGTTTGTATTTGGTATTTTGATTTTCTTATATTTGTATATGAAACAAATTCTATTCCATTATCTTCTAATTCACTTTTTCCTATTTCTATGAAAAATGAATTAGCAAAAAATTTAAAACTTTGTGGATTTTCTTTTAAAATTTCTGTATATGCTTCTGTTTGATTAAAATTTTCAAATTCTTCTGCACCATATAAAAAGTTTCTATTTATACTTTCCAAATTTGGTAAATAGTCATCTGTAAATATTGCATTTGGAACATTATAGTCTGGTAAAACATAATAATATTTATATTTTTTAAATCCTTGCATTTCAAAAAGTTTATCTATCAACTTTTTACTTAGTGCATATGTTTGGTTACAAATTATGTTTTTGTCTGCTTTCAAAGTTGTCCATGATTTCATTCCATATTTATTATCTAAAACTAATATTATTTTTCCACTATCTTTACACAAATTATTAGAAATTTTCAAAAATTTTTCTAATCTTCTATATGCCTTTTTTTCTACTTTATTTTCATATGTTTTTATTGTTCCTATTAATGTAACATAATCATATTGATTATCTGAATATTTTTCTATTTCTGTTACAACTTTTATTTTTATATTATTATTTTTTATATTTTCTATAATTTTTTGCTTTTGTTCTTCAGTTTCAACTATAATTGTTACATTTTTTGTTTTATTGCATAATTCTTCAATAATTTCCGCTTCTATATATCCAATTTGTAAAACATTTGAATTTTTATCCATCGGATACCATTGCAATATATTTTTACTTATTTTTCTATTACTTATAATATCCATTTATTCTCCCTTTTTATTTTTATTTAATACCAATCTAACAATACATGGAATATTTAATATTAAAAAGTTTTCTATATAATATTTAAATTTTTCATTTTTATATAAACTATGAAATATATTCCATCCTTTAAAATTAATATTATTTTTTTGTTGTAACATTTCGTAATATTTATATGAAATTTCATTTTTCTTTCTTATTTGTTCTGGAAAGATATCAGGATTTTTTACATATGTTCCGAAAACTCCTAATTTGACATTTATAAAATGTTTTCTTATTTCTTCTAAAGAATTTTCTTTACTTATTTTATGTTTAGCTCCTATTTGATTATTTCCATGTTGTCTATATTTTATCAGTCCTTCTGGAAGATATTCTACTTTTCCTTTCATTGAAACTACTAATGATATCCAATGATCATGTAATACATGTTTTGATTCAGTTGGTATTGGTACAATATCTTTTATAAAATCCTTTTTTGACATAATTGTACATCCTGTAATACAATTATATAAATAAACTAATTCTTTTGTATTTTTTGTTTTATTAATTTTTTTGTCTAAATTCATTAATTTATTAAATGATTTATTTATTATTTCTTCTTTTTCATTGACAACAATTAAATCTGTAAAAACTAAATCTGCTTTTGCTTCTTTTAGTTTTTTATATGTTTTTTCTACTTTTTCTGGAAGCCAATAATCATCTTGATCTGATAACATATATATTTCGTTTTCTACTTTATTTAGTAAAAATTCAAAATTTTTTATATATCCTAAATTTTTCTCTTGAAAATATATCTCTATTCTATTATCTTTTTGAGAATACTTTTTTAAAATCTCACATGTTCCATCTGTTGAGCAATCATCAGAAATAATTAATCTAAAATTTGAATATGTTTGTTTTAATATGCTTTCAATTTGCTCTTCTAGATACTTTTCGCCATTATATGTTGCCATTAAAATATCTATTTTCTCATCCATATATTACCTCTTTTACTGCTCTTTTTGAACTCTTTTTATATTTATTTTTGTATCTAATTTTACAAGTCCTACATTATCTTTACTTGATATTATTTCTATTAATAAAGCTTCATATTTTCTATTAAGTACTTCTAGTTCTCCATTTGCATTTATATGTGTACAACTAAATGATAATGTATATTTATTTGGGGCAATTGGCAATTTTTGCTTAAATTCTACTTCTGCAATTTCTCCTTTTTGAAATTTTCCTGGATAAATTTTTTCAATCATTGTATTTGTTCCTGCAACTTCTAAGCCATTAAAGTCTTTTATTGTCATTGTAAATATTGGGTTATCTATTTCTTCATTAAATTTTATTTTAGATTTTAATACAACTGTTTTTTCATTATCTATAAAAGATAAATATTTATTGTTTTCATCAAAAATTCCATAATCTATTACTTCTGCTTTTAAATTGCCATATTCTATTACATTTGGGTTTTCATTAAAATGTGATTTCCATGTTTTTTCTTCTTTTCCTTTTACAAATTTTTTCTCTTCTGTTTTATTTTCTGTTGGAGCATTTCCTGTTATAATCTTTTTATATAATTCTACACCTTCTTTTACTCCACCATCAAATGTTTTTTTACCATTTTGTAATATTATTGTTCTAGTACAATTTTTTAACACATCTGCAATACTATGTGTTACAAACAAAATTGTTTTTCCTTTTTCTTTAAATTGTTGGAATTTCTTAAAACATTTTAATTGGAATGCCATATCTCCAACTGACAATACTTCATCAACTATTAATATTTCTGGGTCAACATTTATTGCACATGCGAAAGCAAGTCTTGCAAACATACCTGATGAATATGTTTTTACTGGTTGATATAAATGATCTCCTATATCAGCAAAATCAATTATATCTTGTTTGGTTGCTTCAATTTCTTCTTTTGATAATCCCATTACTTGTCCATGTTGATATATATTTTCAAGTCCTGTAAGTTCCATATTAAATGCTGTTCCTAGTTCAAGTAATGAACTTATTTTTCCATTTACATTTATTTCTCCTGATGTTGGAACTACTACACCTGTTACCATTTTTAATAATGTTGATTTACCTGCACCATTTTTACCTAATATTCCTAATATTTCTCCTTTTTTTACTTCTAGATTTAAATTATCCATTGCCTTAAAGGTACTATGTCTTTTTATATTTGGAAAAATTGTTTCTACTAATCTATCTTTTTTTGTTGGGTACATTTTATATTCTTTAATTAGATTTTTTATATCTATTACTGTTTCTTGTTGTTCTTTTTCCACTTTTTTCATCCTTTCATTGTAAGAATTATTCTACTTTTATTGTGGTATCCCCATCTTTTTCTATTACATGAATTTTAACTCCTAAGTTTTCCATCCATTGTCTTGTTTCTAATGTTGTCCATGGTCCAGAACCTTTTCCTCCACCACTATCATTGTTCCAAAGCCATTCTGGTGTTGGCCATAAACAGATTCTTGGATTTATTTTTTTATATAAACTTTCTTTTGCTCCACTTTGTCCATGATGTGCTACTTGTACAATATCTGATTTTAATTTATCTTTTTGTGTATTTAACAATTTATCTCCACTTTCTTCACCTGTATCACCTAAAAACAATATTGATGATTTTAGTAAATTCATTTTTATTACCATACTTGAATTATTAAAACCATTATTTGTTATTTCTGGATTTTTTACTCCTAAAATTTCGCATTTTATAAAATCAATATTTATTATTTGATTTAAAGTTACTTCTTCAGTTTTTCCTTTAACTCTTTCATTTTGTAGTGCATTACAAAATTTTTCTGCTTCTTCTGCTCTTTTAGGCTCATATTCTTTATACCATTCAATATCATTCATTGTATAATATATTTTTTCTATTGGAATATCTGTTTCTTCAATTACTTTTATAATTGCACTTGCATGGTCTTCATGTGGATGTGTAATAAACCATACATCAACTTTATTTCCTAATTCTTGTATATGTTTTACTAAATTTGGCTCATCTTCATTTAATCCACCATCTATTACAATTACTTTTCCTGTTGATGTTTTCATTATATATCCCATCATTTGCCTACTACTATTGTCTTGCAATTGTGTTAACCTTACATTTGGAGTTGTTACTTGTTTAATTATTACAGTTCCTATTCCTAGAATAATTAAAAATATTATAGTAATTTGAATTATTTTAGATATATTTTGTTGCTTTTTTTCCATATTTAGTTTAATTCCTTCCTTAAGTTAAAGAATTTTATAATACATCTGCAAAGTCTTTTCTTGTTCTTTTAAATATTGAATTTCCCCATATAAATAAAATTATTGTTACTACCCAAAATATTATTGTATAAATTCCATTACCAGAAAAAACAATATTTTCATCTATAAATACTTGTCTAAATGTTGTTATTAAATATGTAAATGGCGTACATTTCATTATTTTTAAAAGTATTGGTTTATCTGCAAGCATTCCTAAATTCCATACAATTGGAGTAAACCAGAAAAATAATTGCATTGCTATTCCTAACAAATTAGAAAAGTCTGGCACTACTGTTGTTATTGCTGATGTAAATCTTGTAAATGCTATTGTAAAAGCATAAACTGCTATTATTGCATATATTAATAATAATACATTTGGCATATATCCATATATAATGCAAATTACTGTTGCTATTACTATTAAAAATAGACCAACAAAGCTTGAGGCAACTATTGATATTACTGGTATGATATTTACTGGAAACACAACTTTTTTTACTAAGTAACTATATGTTCTTATTGAATTACTTGCTGACATTATAGAATCATTTATCCATTGCCACATTGTCATTCCAGGGAAAAACCATACTGCATATGGATAATCCCCTCCACTTCCTGCTTTTAATATGAATTGAAATACTATTGCATATGTCAACATAAATATGAATGGTTGTAAAAATCCCCATATCGCTCCTAAACTTGTATTTGCAAATCTATTTTTAAAATCATTTTTTCCTAATTGCATTATTAATTTTTTATTTTTTATTATATCTTTAAAAAATTCCACTTATTGTATCATTCCTTTCGCATTTCTCCCTCTGTTTTTTTCCACTACATTCTATCTTTAAATTGTATATTTGTCAATAAAAGGCAATCAAAAAAGAAAGAATTACAACGAAATCAATTTCATTGTAATCCTTAAATTTAGTTCATATTATTATCAACTATAAATGTTCCATTTGATACTTCTATATATCCAGCTCCTGATCCTATTCCTTGATTTGACATATTAACATTTTTTAATAATTCATTCATAGTTATTATTTTATCTGTTTGTTTTACATTATCATATACTGGATTCACATAAGATAATTTTTCTTTGTTTTTATCTAAAGCTGATGTTCTAGACAATGTAATACCATTTGTTAATCCATATGTTTTATGTGGACCAATATCATGTGTACCATATGATGCAACTACATATCTCGCTGGTGAAATTCCTGCTTGTAAATATATTGGGCATTGATTTAATCCATCATTATATCCTGTTCCATCTGTATACCTATTTCCATTATATGCATATACTTGACTATCTGATGATATCTTTACATTTCCACCTTTTCCAGCTGTTCCTCCATCACCAGCCCTATGTCCAATATAATATGAAGTTCCTCCCATTCCACCAAAACAATCTTTAACATTTATTCCACTTGTATCTCTTCCTGTTGGTCCAGAGAAATATCCTCCTCCGCCCCAATACATTCCACTACATCTAGTACACTCTCCTCCATAGCTACCATTAACTGCTCTTGTTGCATAATTTGATGCTCCTCCGCCAGTATATCCTCCTGCTCCAGTACAACATGTAGCACCAGCTCCTCCGGCACCGCCTCCGCCAATGCCTGCTGCTGGATAACCTCCAGCACCACCAGACTGTCCTGCTACATTTACTCCTCCAGAACCTCCAGCACCACCATATGAATATACTTTTATTTTACTATATATATTAACATTTCCACAATCTTCTCCATTTTTTCCATTCTCACAAACTCTAGCACTATCATTATACACACCTAATCTACCAGCTCCACCGTTGCCACCATTTCCACCAATTCCTGCTCCAGCTCCTCCGCCACCAGCATTTAAAATATTTTGATTAGAAATCTCACCATTTCCAGCATTTCCACCATTTGAATATAATGTTCCTTTTCCATACAAATTTAATGTTGCACCTTCTGGAACATGTATTCCTGCATAACCACCTTTACCAGGAGTATTTCCATTTGCATCTTCACCATATCCAGAATCAACATGTACATTTCCGTAAACATATAAATTTAAAGTTCCTTCACTGGATATATCAATAGCACTTCTTTTATATCCTCTATTATCAATTTCCATATCTCCTAATATTTTTATTGTTACAGCATCACCTTCTGGAATTACGAAATTAAAATTTTGTCCGCTAACCTCATCTAATATAATATATGTACATCCTGCTAATATATCTATTTTTCCGTTTTTTATGTTTTTGGCTGTTATAATATAATATTTTCCATCTTTATTAACATCTTCTGATAAAACTGATTTTACTCTGTAAAAATTATTTTGTTGTTCTATTTCATAATATTTTTCTTTATATTGTAATATTAATGTATCTTCATCAGATAATGAAAAATTCTCTATTTTTTCTTTGTCTTTTAATTCTTTTAAATAGTCAGTAAAGCCATCTTCTGATTCACTAAAATATTTACTTGTATTATAATCATCTAATAAAAAATTCAAATATTCTTTTGCTTGAGCTTCTTCTTGAGATATTTTTGCTTCTCTAGCTTTTGTTACTATTCCATTATTTCCTGCTATTGTACTTATTGTAACTCCAGCCAAAATCAACATAACAATTATTGTAACTGCAAGTGCAATTAATGTAACCGCCCTATTTTCTTTTGTTTTCATCTATTTAATTCCTCTTTTTCTTCATTAAGTACAATACTTAATGATTTAATTATAAGTGAATTTTATCAATAAAACATAGTAAAGTCAACTAGATGTATAAAATTTTGAAACATAAATAACAAATATTATTTTTCTGCTTTTCTTACTTTTTCTAACTTATATATTTCTTACAAAAATCATTAAGTATTGTACTTAATGTTAACCATAAAAATATAGTATGTGATATAATCAAATTTCACATACTATATTTTTTATTATATTAAATTAAAAATACTTTCGAATATTTCTTTATTCTCTAATTTATTTTCTGTATTTTCTGTAATACATATAACCATTTTGTCACCATCTTGACAATAAGAATATGTTTGATATTTATCAAATTCTTCATATGGATTATCCAAAACCTCTCCAGATATTGCATCAATATAATATTTCTTACTATTAATTCCTATTATATATTGCTTATCACTTTTTATTATTTCTTCTATTTTATTATCAAAATCACTTTCCTGTTTATCTATTATTTTTAAATATCCATTTTTATCAATTTCATATTTGGATTTTAAATTTTGGTTCAAATAATCTAGAATTGCATTTCTACTTTTTTCTTCTATCCAAATTCCGTTACTAGTAGGGTATTCATCTTCAAATATTTGAGTAGCTTCTTCTAGTGTTACTTTTCTATTCTTGATTAATCCAGCAAATGCAACTTTAAAATTTTCAGAAGCTTTTATTGCTAAAACTTTTCTTCCATCATATTCTGTTTCAATATCATATAAATTCTCATCTCCAGTTGCACCATATTCTTCTTTTAAATCTTCTAATGTTGCATTTTCATTATACATTTCTGAATTTTGTTTTAACTCATCATAATTAATTATATCTTCTTTTTCCTTATTTTTCATTGCAAATAATCCAATTATAATCCCAACTACTATAACTAATAAAATAGATATTATTATTTTTTTCTTCATAATTATATACCTTTCAAATAATTTAAAGTAGCATTAATATATTTTTGCATCAATCCCATTTTATTTACTTGCACATAACCTGTTGCATATGGTAATTCAACTAATGCAACTTTAGCATTTAAGTTTAATCTTGCCCATGATATTAAATATTGTTCACCATATCTTCCATATCCACTTGTTCTACATGAAGGATATTGTTCTTTATAATATTTACAAACTGACTCATCTCCAATAAGTTGATCTTCCCATCCATGTAAATCTATTACAACATTTTGTCCTTTAGTTGCCTTATGTGTCAACATGAAATCTCTTAAATATTCTGCTTCATATGCTTGAAATCCTTCTGTTCCATTATATCTTCTACTATCTGTAAATCTTTGATATTCACTTCCAGTTTGCCAACATCTATTTATATCAATTCCTTGATCTGTTTTACTATATAAAGTTCTTCTTCCAGGTCCCATATTACTTGTTCCTAATTTTCTTCCATCTGGATTTACTTCTGGAAATAAATATATAGTCCATTTGGCTGCTAATTCTTGATCTGCATCTTTTATTAATCTTTCATAAAATGCATTTGCTGTATCTACTAGTACTCCACCATCTCTATCCCAAGAATCTTCAAAACCATGTACACAAAATGTTGCAAACAATACATTTTGTCCATATCCAAATTTATAGCAAACTAATTCAGATTCTTTGCTTACACCTTTTAGATATGCCCCACTATAACCATATTTTAATATTTTTCTTTCTATCTTTTCTCCTAAGAGGATTTCTTTTTTATATTCTTC
>OLWA01003398.1_pt1 | contig 12127 bp, 8 predicted proteins | sample 1673251 | NCBI WGS metagenome assembly OLWA01 (sample SAMEA3178937, study PRJEB25190) | human gut metagenome | biome: human gut; feature: human-associated habitat; material: faeces | place: Austria | collected 2013
TCTTGTAGATCCCTGTCTTGCATGACCGGTTCCTTTCTGTCTCCATGGTTTTCTTCCGCCGCCGGAAACTTCTGAACGAGTTTTCGCTTTCTGTGTTCCCTGACGTTTATTTGCAAGCTGGCTTACAACTGCCATGTGTACAAGGTGTTCGTTTACTTCTACACCGAATACAGCATCATTTAAGTCGATTGTTCCAACTTCTTTACCTTCGATATTGTAAACAGATACGTTTGCCATCTGTATGTTCCTCCTTTCCTAGTGCCAATCTTAGATAGATTTTACAGATTCTTTAATCGTTACAAGAGATTTCTTCGGTCCCGGAACTGCGCCCTTAACCAGAAGAAGGTTGTTTTCAACGTCTACTCTTACGATTTCAAGGTTCTGAATTGTAATCTTCTTTGCTCCCATGTGTCCTGGCATCTTTTTGCCCTTAAATACTTTACTCGGGTCAGATGCAGCACCGTTGGAACCAGCATGACGATGGAACTTAGAACCATGAGCCATAGGTCCTCTGTGCTGGTTGTGTCTCTTGATAGCACCCTGGAATCCTTTACCTTTGGAAATTGCTGTTGCGTCTACTTTGTCGCCAGCTTCAAAGATATCTGCTTTAATTTCCTGAGCTAACTGATATTCATCAGCGTTCTCGAATTTGAATTCTTTTACAAATCTCTTTCCTGTTACTCCAGCTTTATCAAAGTGTCCTTTTTCAGCCTTTGTAACACCGTGTCTGTGCACGATTTCTTTCTTTCCGTTCTTGTCAACGTTAACAATTTTGTCTTTCTTGTCAACGAATCCAACCTGAACTGCGCTGTATCCGTCATTTTCAACGGTTTTGATCTGTGTTACAACACATGGACCAGCCTGAAGAACAGTTACCGGAGTAAGTACTCCATCTTCGTTGAAGATTTGAGTCATTCCGACTTTGGTAGCTAAAATCGCTTTTTTCATTGTTCGTTTGACCTCCTGTTGATTTCTACATAGCGGAATGTTCGCAACTTTCCTGCTTCTGCATCAGAAGTGGTTAAAGCAGTTGGACTATTCATACGTCTCTGTAGAGGTTCTTGCAATTACTTGTTTGTTTTCATTTTGATATCGATGTACACACCAGCAGGCATTTCCAGTCTCTGCAGAGCATCAACGGTCTTGGGTGTGGGTGCAATGATATCGATCAGTCTCTTGTGTGTGCGGCGCTCGAACTGTTCTCTGGAGTCTTTGTACTTGTGTACGGCACGCAGAATCGTAACTACTTCCTTCTTAGTGGGAAGCGGTACCGGTCCGCTCACCTGTGCTCCATTTTTCTTGACTGTTTCGATGATTTTCTTCGCAGACGCATCAACTAACTGATGATCGTAAGCTTTCAGTGTAATCCTCATTACCTGATTTGCCATAAAAAAAGTCGCCTCCTTCGCACTTTATTGTTTAAGTACGACAAGCGGTGACTGTACACACTCCCACGTGTATCGAGAATCACCTGTTGGATTATCCCGATTACCAACGTGTCATTTCTGCATCTTGCAGATGATATTAGGTACAGTGACTTGTCGCCAGATTCTTCGCCGGTCTCTTACCGGCCTTGACATTCGCTCCACGGAAAACCTGCTCTTATGAGCAGCAACCTCACGCTTCTACGCTATCAATGTCACAGCAAGTATTAATATACACTACACTTAATATAAAATCAACCAGAAAAATATTATTTTATTGTATTTTTTTTAATACAATTCAGTAACATTTTTCTGGTTAAATTTTTATCCATATTTGCTGCCCTTTATCCACAAATATGCATTATTTTATGAATATTTATAAACATTTATGCCACATTATAAACCACGCAGAGCACAGAAACTATATACAGTTACCACCATACACTCATTTATGCAATTCTATTGATTAGCAATCCTTTCTGCGAGGTCATTAAGATATACCCATCTGTCCATCTTTTCCTCAAGCTGTTTTTCTTTTTCAGCTTTTTCCCTGGACAGGTCGTTAAGCTTTCCATAGTCAGTTGCACACTTATCCATCTCACCATCTATTCTTTCTATATCGCTTTCAAGCGCAGCTATATCATCGTCAATAGTTTCATACTCTTTCTGTTCCTTATAAGTAAACTTAAGTCTTTCACTTCTTGACTTGTTATACTCCTTACTTGTAAGTGTCTTATTGCCAGATGCAACTTTCTGTGTACCGTCCGTAGATATATCGCCATTACTTCCTGTTATACCGCCTGCTGCCGCACCGCTGCCTGATACCAAACCATTACCTGACAATGCTGCACCTTTCGATATTCCATTTCCTGACACATTATATATAGAAGAAACACATTTTTCCTTATAGTCAGAATAGCCTCCCTCATACTGTGTAAGGTGACCTCCCGCCTCAAATGCAAATATTCTGTCGACTGTTCTGTCAAGGAAATATCTGTCGTGCGAAACTGTTATGACAATTCCTGCAAAACCATCGAGATAATCCTCAAGAATTTCAAGAGTTTCTATATCAAGGTCATTAGTCGGCTCATCAAGGATAAGCACATTTGGCGCACTCATAAGCACGCTCAGCAGATAAAGTCTTCTCTTCTCTCCTCCGGACAGCTTTCTTATCGGTGTCCACTGCTGCTTAGGTGAGAATAAGAACTTTTCACACATCTGGCTTGCCGTTGCCTTGCCATCTACAGTCTGCACATATTCGCCTATGCTTCTTACAAACTCAAGCACAGTCTGATTTTCGTCAAGTGGTTCATTTTCCTGCATGAAGTAACCTATATGTACTGTATCGCCTATCTCAACATTTCCACTGTCTGGCTGTATCTGCCCTGTTATTATCTTCATAAGTGTCGACTTGCCGCAGCCGTTGCTTCCTATTATACCAATTCGGTCATCTCTTAAGAAAATGTACGAAAAATCATTAATGTATGTATGTCCGTCATATGCTTTGGTTATGTTGTTAAGCTCTATCGTCTTCTTGCCAAGCCTTCTACTTACAGAGTTCATATCCATAAGACTCTTGTCAAACTTAGCCCTTGCCTCACGGGAGGCCTCCTTCATATCCTCAAAACGGTCTATTCTTGCCTGCTGCTTTGTGGAACGCGCCTGACAGCCCCTTCTTATCCACTCAAGCTCACGTCTTAAGGTATTCTGCCTCTTAGCTTCGGTTGCCCTTTCCATCTGCTCTCTTTCAGTCTTAAGCTCAAGGAAACCGGAATAGTTTGACTCATAACTATAAAGTGCGGCATGGTCTATCTCAACTATCTTGTTAGTTACATTGTCAAGGAAGTACCTGTCATGTGTTACCATAAGAAGCTCGCCCTTAAACGCCTTAATATACTGCTCAAGCCACACAACCATATCATTATCAAGATGATTAGTCGGCTCATCAAGTATAAGCACTTCTGTTGGCTCTACAAGCGCCTTTGCAAGTGCAACTCTTTTCTTCTGTCCGCCTGACAGCATATCCATAGGTGCATCAAATGTACCTATACCAAGCTTATTAAGTATCTCCTTTGCCTCTGCTTCACTTGCATGCGCCTTTCCTCTTAATACATAAGAAATAACAGTCTCATCCTTTATATGGTCTGGTGACTGTGCAAGATATGTAACAGTAACATTTCTTCCTTTTATGACATTTCCCTCATCCGGTTCCTCAATCCCTGCTATTATCTTAAGCAGTGTCGACTTTCCAGTTCCGTTCACACCTATAATTCCAACCTTGTCGCCCTTGTTTATTCCAAGTGTGACATTATCAAGCAGAACTTTCTCGCCAAATGTCTTGCTTACTTTTTCTACATTTAATATATTCACAACTATAACCTTTCTATAATATTCTCTTTTGACACTTACATCATAATTAAGTGCTTATCATTTATATAAACTATCTGCTCTCTTATTCTTCATCAATTATATCAACTGCTTTATCACCTATATAATCTTCACCAACATCATTCAGCTTATATAGCTTCTTCATCTTGACAGCAAGCTCCGGCTTTTCCTTCTCAAGCTTGCTTATATGCTCCATTCTGCGCTCCATCATATGCTTATACGCCTCAGGATTATTCTCCTTGAAATGCAGCATAACTTCTTTTCTGTGCTGTCTAAGATGCTTAAGGGCATCCGGATTAAGCTTCGCAATCTTTGCCTCAAGTCTTAATCTTCGCTCCTCTATTCTTTCTTCTAACTCTTCAGCGTTACTGTTATTCTGTGCAAGCTCTGATAAATGCATCTCAACTCTTTCAAGAAGCTCATCCTCATCAAACAGACCGATACGTCCCCACGCATTTTTACTTTCAGCTTCTATAAGTACATTATCCGTGAGATGTTCACTGTTTTCTTCCATATGTGTAATATCATCAGTCATCTGCACCGCAAACTTATCAAGCCACTCAGATGCATCCTCGCCAAATGCCCACTCTATCTCAGCAAGTCTTTCATTGTCCTCTATGAAGTCCTTATGTACTTCTGTCTGCTCAGGTGTGCCTACAAGCGGATAAGGCCTGTCAATGCCTGCATCTCTTAGGGCAAGCGATATTGTTCTTCGCGTAACACCCTCTTCCACAAGACAGCCTGCACCAAGCTTTCTTAGCTGGTCATTAACATTATCAACATGCTCTGTTATATAGAAATGTATCCCTTTATCTTTAAGCAGCTTATTAAAGGAAACAAGTCTGTCTGCTGCCGTTATATCTATACTTCCGATACCACTTGCATCAACTATTACAACCTTTGTATCGTCTTTAATTGCATTTTCAATATCCTGCAAAAATGTAGACACATTTGCAAAGAAAAGATTACCGCTAAACCTATACAAAAGAGTATGCTCTATCTCAAGCGCGTTCTTATTACGGTTAAGATTATAAAAGCCCTCGTGCCCCGGTATGCATCCAAGAAATGACCTAGGAGGAACAACTGCTCTTATGATTACCGCAATAAATGATAAGATAACGCCTATAATAACTCCGTATATCGTTCCAAATAAAAGCACTCCGAACATAGCTGCAAGGAATATGAAGAACTCTGCCCTGTTGACTTTTCTTAACTTACCCGCAAGCTTATACTCAACTATGCCGATAAGTGCCGCAACGACTATTCCTGTAAGTATAGGAACGGGAAGATACTCAAGCAGTGGTGTTGCAAAAAGAACAACAACAAGCATAGTTACTGCCGCCGTAACAGACATAAGCTGTGACTTGCATCCAAACTGGTCTGCAATACCCGTTCTTGACACACTTCCGTTAAGCGGACAGCTTCCTGAAACTGCTGATGCAACATTGGCAAGTGAATACGCAATAACTTCCCTGTTATTGTCGACCTTGTATCCGTACCTGTTAGCATAGTTATTAGTAGCAAGCAATGTCTGCGCCATAATGACAAGTGCGCATGTAAGTCCGAGAACAATTATATCAGATGTATTATTACGAAGTAATGTAATATCAGGAATAACAATCTTAGGAAAGCCTGCATCAACGTGCGGAAGAAGCCTTACACCGTATCTGTCTATATGTAAAAATGCTGTTGCCATAGCTCCAAGTGCCATAAGCATGACCGACATCGGAAACTTTGGCATATATTTCTTGCATACAAGAATTATTATAACTGTTCCAAAACCAAGAACCGCTGACAATACGTTAAAGTACTGAAGCTGGTCTGCCATATGTAGAAGCAGTGCTATAAGTTCGCCTGTGCCTGCCGCCCCACCAAACAGCTTAGGAACCTGCATAAGTATAATTGTTATTCCAATTCCGCTTATGAATCCTCCCATAACCGGAGTTGATATGTAGTTGACTATCCTTCCAGCCTTTATAAGACTGAATATAAGAAGCCACGCCGCAACCACAAGCGTTATAACGGGCACGAGTCGCATAGCTTCATCTGAACCGGTCGTTATTCCAAGTGTCGCAAGTGTTCCGCCGACAAGCACTGCCGGAGTTGCATCCACGCCAAATACAAACTGTGGTGAGCTTGTTGTAAGTGCATACACAAGCACAGGAATTAATGAGCCGTACAGACCATACGCCGCTGGAAGTCCCGCTATCTGTGCATATCCCATAGATATAGGTATTGACACAAGCGCCACAATAATACCTGCTATAATATCGTTCTTTGCCGTCTTAAAAGATATATTCTTCAAATGCATATTCCCCTTCCTTATTATGTTTTCTTATCCGTTTATGTTACAGTAAAAATATGGATTTTTCAATAAAATTTGTCTTAACAATATGTTACTGTACAGAACCTATGCATGGCATTTTGGTGGCTGGTTCTGAGCAATAACAAGCTTTACACAAAAATACCTGCATAGCCATGCTCAAAAACATTTCCTTGCCCTTATCATATGGAATGTTATATACTTATATAAGGATACTATGGTCTAAAGGTCTAAACTCACATGAGCTTGCTCATAGGTGGGTGAATGACCTTGTGACCCGCCCCAATATGAGCATAAAAGTGGGATGATAGTCCCACGATATGCGAATATTGGGTAGAATTGTGGGAGTGCGTAGCACGGAACAATTCGTAGGTATCATAGTTGAGGGTCTTTGACCCCAACATCATATAAGTATTTTATAATCAGCTACAATTATATAAAGAAAGGAATTACATAATATATGTTTATTGCAGATAACTGGAAAGACTACGAAGTTATAGATACATCCTGCGGTGAAAAACTTGAGCGATGGGGAGATTATATCCTCGTCCGTCCCGACCCTCAGGTTATATGGGATACACCTAAGGACGATAAAAGATGGAAGCATATGAACGGTCACTATCACAGAAGTTCTAAAGGCGGCGGTGAATGGGAATTCTTTGACCTTCCACAGAGCTGGACTATCAACTATCAGAGTCCTTCCCTTGATGTACCTCTCACATTTAACTTAAAGCCATTCAGCTTCAAGCACACTGGTATATTCCCAGAACAGGCTGCTAACTGGGACTGGTTCTCTGGAATTATAAAGAAAGCCAAAGAAAATGACCCTGAAAGACAGATAAAGGTTCTCAACCTTTTTGCATACACAGGCGGCGCAACTCTTGCATGTGCTGCTGCCGGTGCCCATGTTACACATGTAGATGCCTCTAAAGGTATAATTGCATGGGCCAAGGAAAATGCTACATCATCCGGTCTTATCGACAAACCAATCCGCTGGATAGTTGACGACTGTGTTAAGTTTGTTGAGAGAGAAATAAGACGTGGCAACCACTATGATGCTATTATCATGGACCCTCCATCATACGGCAGAGGTCCTAAGGGTGAAATATGGAAGATAGAAGAGGCTATCCATCCACTTGTAAAGCTTTGTGCAAAGCTTCTTTGTGACAAGCCTTTATTCTTCCTCATCAACTCATACACAACAGGTCTCCAACCAGCAGTTCTTACTTATATGTTAAGCACTGAACTCAAAAACTTTGATGGCTACTGCGGTTCCAACGAAGTAGGACTTCCTGTATCATCCAACGGACTTGTGCTTCCTTGCGGAGCTTCTGGAAGATGGTGCGGTTCGGAGTATTAATAAATTAAGAACCTGTCGATTATATTAATTAACTTATTGGCGTATGCGTATGGTTCAGAGTATTAATAAACTAAAAAATTTCTGATTATGTTAATTAGCTTGTTGACGTATGCGCACAATTCAAAGTATTAATAAAATATAAATGAGAGAATTTAAAATATTGTACAATTATGTCTGCGCTACAAAGACATATTTTTTGTGTAATCTATTGAAATGTATTTATACACAAATAAAGGTAACTTACTTTTGTACTTTTTTCTTTATTCGTTCATTTATAGTTTAATTTAAAATGCTGGACATGTATTATAATACACATCCAGCTTTTTTATTATAGTTACCCAAGAAGCTGCATCACCTGATTTTTACTCTGGTTGCACAGGATGAAATTGTTGAAAACGCTAATTCCTTAATAAACAACTATTGTTCCTTAGATATCAGCTCATCCATAAGCTTCCTATATTCATCCGCATCCAACGGCAGCTCAACCTGTATGCCCCTGCATGCAGAATAATACGCTCCTGCGCACAGCATAAGTGAGTTAATTCCCTCTTCTCCCCTTGCTACCAGATAATCCGCATTTTGTTCAAGCGATGCCTTTGCAAAGCCTTCAAGCAGTCTTGTATATGGCTCTGGCTCTTTTTCATATTCTATTATTTCCTGTGTAAAATGCATATTCTCCCTTGAATTAACATTTTCGGTCTTTATATATTCCCTTACATCCTGATGCCTTGTGATAGTAAGTGTGTTATCTTCAAGCAGAAGCTTTGCCTTTGTTCCTATAACCTCCAGTCTTTCCTCATAACACGCCTCGCCTGTTGTAAGCACAAATGATGCCGTCATCCCATTATCATAACTCATAATAATTGTGTCTTCATCATCAACCGCGAAATTATTGTACTTTCCAAATGGAATCACCGCAAATATTCTCTGTGGCATCCCAAACAGATACTGGAACATATCAAGAATATGCTGTCCCTGATTAATAAGCGCACCTCCGCCCTCGCCTGCAAAGCTGCTTCTCCACGAACCTGACTTATGGTAATGCGTTGTCCTTAAGTACCTTGAATTGATAAGGTTCACTCTCACTAACTCACCAAGTTCATTATTATCAATCATTTCCTTAATCTTTACGTACTTAGGATATAATCTCTGGTGAAATACCATCCCATATATTCTGTTACTCTTACTGGCAGCCTCATTCATTTCAAGTGCTTCACCTATATCCGCCGCTGCCGGTTTGTCACACAGTACATCTTTTTTAAGTGCAAATGCTTTTAATGCAAGCTCTTTATGGGTTTTATGTGGTGTTGCTATTATAACCGCATCGAATAACGAAGTTGTATGTATTTTATAATTATCTTCTTTATTATTTTTATAATCATTTGTATTTTCTTCATTTCCTTTGCAATTATCGGTACTTTTTTCTGGATTCTTATCATTTAATTTCTGAATATAATTACCAATAATATTTACATTTATATTTTCTGCCTCAGCAGCAAACAGTTCTTCTGCACTTCTGAATATCTTTACTTTTTCTCCATCTGTATTCACAAGCGACTTACCCCACTCCATAAGCTCATCTCTCCTGATAACAACCGCCGTCAGCTTCATATGTGGCACCTCACCCGCCGTTATCATTTCCGCATACTTCCTCCCCATATTCCCTACCCCTATAAGGGCTGTTTTTAATATATTGTTCTGCATATAAGATGATGTCCTTTCTTAAGTATTAGATATATAAATTTTTATAACCCATTATATGATGTAGGGGCAAAAGCCTCCAACTTTGATACCTACAGATTGTTCCGTGCTCCGCACTCCCACGTCTACACTCCGCTTCGGTCCATGCTAAACAGATACCACTGCCACATAGCATTCTACCCTGATATTCGCATAATTTTTAATCTGCTCAGTTATAGTTACCGGCTTTTATTTGCATTATATTATTTTATCCTATCATCTATAAACAAGCTGATTTACCATATTACATAAGACCATTTATGTCGCAACTCCTTACTTTCTTTCCAGTTCTTACCGCTTCATTAAGCAGTATGGCAGCGTAAGCATCTGCAAATGCGTCCTCCATGCTATATGGTGGTTCTCCCTCACCTCTGCTATACTTTGCCGTATCTATCATAAGAGCAGCTATGGCAGTTTCATCCTCTGACAACCCACGCAGCCCTGATTCCGGCTCATACAGTACATTCTCACCAAATGATATTTTCTTTACTTCACGCACAGTAGACAGATTAGGATTAGTATCTTTGGTGTGCATTATATTCACATCTGTCACTATTTTCTGACACTGACCTTCATTATTGTTATCAAGGTAATACACCGTATCATCTATAAGCTCACCTCTTACACCCTGCACCTTTATGGTGTTTTTTCTGATAGAAGACCTGTACTGTTCAGAGTCAAAATCATACCATGCCACTTTACCGCTCTCAAATTCAAATGTCGCAACACACCTCTTTTTATCGGCTATCCGACCGTCCAAGAGCTTATCATATCTGGTAAATGTCTGAGTTGTCGGGAATTCATAAGTTTTACCTGACACAATATAGTTTTCATCAGGTTTTATGCCAAGATAAGCTCGAATAAGGCTAAATCCATGATATTCGTGAGCCAGCGATATATTTACACAGCTTACATCGCCTATCAGTCCGCTGTCCACAATCTTAAGCATTGCACTGTTAGATGGATACCTCCTGTATTGTTCAGCAACCACCTGCTTTTTCTTTGTATTATTATATATCTCTAAAGATTTATTATTTATTTTACCTATCTGCTTATCCAAACATTCACTTGCCGATTTATTTTCTGGCTCATTGGCTTTATAATTGTCCGTCATATGGTATCTGTACAGTTTCTTAAGTGACTCTATATCTATTGCCGCTGGTGTTTCCGAAAGCACCGTTATCCCTCTGTCCATCCACTCTATTGAAACATCACATATGCTAGCTTTATTGACTGCTACAACAGCAAAATCCGGTTTATAAGCAACACATTCCTCTATTGAGGTGGTCGTATGTATATCATATTCCTTTGCCATTTTATCAGCCTTCTCCTGTGTACGGCAGTACATTGCATCAAGACAGAATACATTCGGCATTGCTTTGGCTATCCTTACATAATAAAGTGAACGCCAGCCCGAACCTACTATAATAAAATGATACTTTCCTAATTCCATCAATCGTTACACTCCCATCACATCACAATATATTTTATTGACTATACTATCTTTATCATATTCCTGCCCAATAGTTCTTTCATCCAGAACGTCCGAATAATCCTTCTCCCGCCACCATTTTCTCATAGCTTCAGCACCAAATTCATTACATTTATCTCTCATTTGATGCCGCCTCACTATTCCTGCTTCCATATGACAGCATTTCTTTCATAAGAGGCAAAGCCAGTGTATCATTTCCATCATCGACCATAAGAATTTGTCTTCTTACCATATCCTGAGATATGTACATAGTATTTTTGCCAAACTTTTTCTGTAATTCCTTGGAAACTGTCGTCTTGCCACTTCCCGAATTACCTCTTAGTATAATAAGCTTATGCATATAACTCTCCTTATAATATAATTTCACAATACCGTATATGTATATTATAACATTCCTATTCTCTATCTTCAATTATAAGAGCAAAGAACCGATTTTACCCCCACCCTTGACAAAGAACCCAAAAAGGGACCTACGTGCAAGCACGTAAGTCCCTTTTATTATCATCGCCTTTTCAGGCAGCTATTCGATTGCTTTCGCGATAATTATTCAATGATTGTTGCAACAGCACCAGAACCAACTGTTCTACCACCCTCACGGATAGCGAAACGAAGACCCTGCTCCATAGCTACGTTATGGATAAGTTCAACTGTCATTTCTACGTTATCACCAGGCATGCACATTTCTGTACCAGCTGGAAGCTCACAAACACCAGTAACATCAGTTGTTCTGAAGTAGAACTGTGGTCTGTAGTTGTTGAAGAATGGAGTATGACGTCCACCTTCGTCCTTTGTTAATACGTAAACCTGAGCTGTAAACTTGTGGTGTGGTGTGATTGAACCTGGCTTGCAGAGAACCTGTCCTCTCTGAATCTCGTCTCTCTGAACACCTCTAAGAAGTGCACCAATGTTATCACCTGGCTGAGCCTCATCAAGAAGCTTTCTGAACATCTCGATACCAGTTACAACTACCTTACGGATATCTTCGTGGATACCAACGATTTCAACTTCCTCATTAACGTGGAGAACACCTCTCTCTACTCTACCAGTAGCAACAGTACCACGTCCTGTGATAGAGAATACGTCCTCTACAGGCATAAGGAATGGCTTATCTGTATCTCTTTCTGGATCTGGAACATACTCATCAATAGTATGCATAAGCTCAAGGATCTTATCTCCCCATTCGCTGTTAGGATCTTCAAGAGCCTTAAGAGCTGAACCCTGGATGATTGGTGTATCATCGCCTGGGAAGTCATATTCGTTAAGAAGTTCTCTGATTTCCATATCAACTAATTCAAGAAGTTCTGGATCATCAACCATATCACACTTGTTCATGAATACTACGATATAAGGAACACCAACCTGACGAGCAAGAAGGATATGCTCTCTTGTCTGAGCCATAA
>OLWA01003413.1_pt1 | contig 12090 bp, 8 predicted proteins | sample 1673251 | NCBI WGS metagenome assembly OLWA01 (sample SAMEA3178937, study PRJEB25190) | human gut metagenome | biome: human gut; feature: human-associated habitat; material: faeces | place: Austria | collected 2013
AGCCTGTCGGGTTATTCGGGTTCACGATCACAATTCCTTTTGTGCGGGGAGTGATCACTTTCTCGATTTCGCTGATCGGGGGCAGGGCAAAGTTATTCTCGATAGAAGAAGTAACGGTTTTTACCTTTACACCGCACATCAGGGCGAAAGCCGTGTAGTTTGCGTAGAATGGTTCGGGGATAATAATTTCGTCACCCGGGTTTAATGTAGACATGAAAGCGATCGTGATGGCCTCAGAGCCTCCGGTCGTGATCATGATGTTATTTTCATCGATATTGATACCGATGTTCTGGTAATATTTGGCTAGTTTTTTTCTGTAAGAGATATTTCCTGCAGAGTGAGTGTATTCAATCACTTTTTCGTTACAGGTTTTTAATGCCTGCAATGCAACATCGGGAGTCTGGATATCCGGTTGTCCGATGTTCAAGTGGTATACTTTGATACCTCTTTCTTTAGCTTTGTCTGCGAACGGAACGAGTTTGCGGATGGGCGAAGAAGGCATCGCCATTCCTTTTTCTGAGATTTGTGGCATAAGTTATTTGAGTTTAAATTTATCCTGTACAAATATAGACATATTGAGTGATTTTAATTCAATCTGCCATTTTTTTTAATTTGTCTCGATTTAATAATTTAATTTTTCTCCCCTTCACTTCAACCAGGCCTTCGTTCTTTAAATCAGAAAGTAGGCGAATTAGCGTCTCCGTTGCGGTTCCCACGAAGTTACTTAAATCTTCCCGGGTAACGTTAAGTTTTAAAGTCCCGTCTTCTTCTACCCCGAAATCGGATGCGATCAATAACAGGATTTCTGCCAACCGGGCTTTCACTGATTTCTGTGCGATTTCCCGGATATATCGATTTGCGTCGCCCAGTTCTTTACAGGCAATTTGCATCATCTCGTAAGCAAAACTAGGACTATGGGTGATCATGTGCATCAAAGATGTATTGGGAATGTAACACAGGATACAATCGGACATGGTTTCCACGGAAGTGCAGGCGGCCTCGTTACGAATGACCGAGCGGAATCCGAAAATGTCACCTTCTTTTCCGAAACGGATGATCTGATCTTTTCCGGCTACCCCGGTCTGGAAGATTTTCACGATACCCGAGAAAAGGAAATAACATCCTTTAATACGGGCTCCTTCGTTGTAGATATATTCTCCTTTTTTATAGAATTTGATGGCATTACCCACGAACAGGGCCTCGATTTCCGAGTCCGTCACGTTTTTAAATGTCAGCTTGAATTTACTGATACATTCGTTTACGTCTGGTAATAAAGCCTCTTCTTTCATAGTCAAGTCTGCTGTTGTTTATATGGAACAGATTGTTTGATAAATGGATTCACAATCATATCCACATTCGTGGTAAAGTTGTTGTTGTGTCCCGTGTTCCACGAAATGATCGGGAATACCCAGTCGCACGATTTTTGCTGAATAACCGTGGTCTGCCATAAATTCAAGTACCGCGCTTCCTAACCCACCAACAATTGTTCCGTCTTCCAAGGTAATGATTTTTTTGAATTTATGGAATACTCCGTGAAGTAATTCTTCATCCAGTGGTTTGAGGAATCTCAGGTCGTAGTGGGCGATGCTTTTTCCTGATTCTGCTTCGGCGCGGGCGATGGCATTGGCTGCTTTATTACCGATAGGACCTATGCTGATGACAGCCACATCCTTTCCATCTTTCAATTTTCGTCCTTTGCCTACGGGAATTTCTTCGAGCGGGCATTTCCAGTCGACCAACACACCGCGGCCACGTGGGTAGCGGAGTACGAACGGACCTTTGTCCGGCAGCTGTGCCGTGTACATCAGTCGCCGTAATTCATGCTCATCCATGGGGGAGGCGATGGTCAGATTAGGTATCGGACGCAGATAAGCCATGTCGAACGCACCGTGATGTGTCGGACCGTCTTCGCCTACCAGTCCGGCACGGTCGAGACAGAGAACTACGGGAAGATTCTGAATAGCCACATCATGGATAATATTGTCATAAGCCCGTTGCATAAACGATGAATAGATGTTGCAGAAGGGGAGCAAACCATCCTTCGCCATTCCTCCGGAGAAAGTCACAGCATGTCCTTCGGCGATGCCTACGTCGAAAGCGCGTCCGGGCATTTGTTCCATTAAGAAATTCATGGAGCATCCTGTAGGCATGGCAGGCGTTACCCCCACGATGCGCGGGTTTTGTTCGGCCAGTTCCACCAGCGTATGTCCGAAGACATCTTGAAAGAGTGGTGGCATTCCGTTCGTATCGGCAATCAGTCTTTTCCCTGTTTCCGGGTCGAATTTGCCCGGTGCATGCCAGATTCCCGGATGCTTTTCGGCCGGTTCGAATCCTTTTCCTTTAATGGTGTGAAGATGCAGTACTTTAGGGCCTTCCATATCTTTGATATCCCGCAAGATACGAGCGATATTTTGTACGTCATGTCCGTCTACCGGGCCGAAATAACGAATGTTCATTCCCTCGAAGATGTTTTGTTGTTGTGCGACGAGCGATTTCAAACTGTTTCCCAAACGGATAAGTGCCTTGCGGCGATCTTCATTTAGGATACCCATTTTGAAGAGCAGTTGTGAAGTCTTGAATCTTAACTGATTGTAGCGGTTGGAGGTGGTAAGGTTAAAGAGATATTGCTTCATTCCGCCCACGCTTCGGTCGATGGCCATATCGTTATCATTCAGTATGATAAGCAGATTGTTAGGGGTGGATGAAACGTTGTTGAGCCCCTCGAAAGCCAGTCCGCCACTCATCGATCCGTCGCCGATGATGGCTACCACATGGCGGTCGCGTTCTCCTTTTTTCATGGCTGCCACTGCCATGCCCAATGCTGCCGAGATGGAGTTGGAAGCATGTCCGCAAGTAAAAGTATCGTATTCGCTTTCTTCGGGTGAGGGGAAAGGCCGGATACCTCCCATTTTACGATTGGTGGAAAAGGTGTCGCGGCGTCCGGTAAGGATTTTATGTCCGTAAGCTTGATGTCCTACGTCCCAGACGAGGCGGTCGTAAGGAGTATTGAACACGTAATGCAGGGCTACGGTGAGTTCTACCACTCCCAGACTGGCAGCAAAGTGTCCCGGATTGCAGGAGACTTCTTTGATGATGTCTTGCCGTAATTCATGACACACCTCGGGTAGTTGCTCAGGCGTGAGTCGCCGCAAGTCTTCGGGGTTATCCAATGCGTTTAGCAAGCTATATGTGGTTTCGTTCTTCATGTTCCGACAGAATTTAGTATGCAAAAATACGAAAAGAAAAGGAAAGACATTCTTTTTTGATGTGAAAAAGCAGTAATGTTATATTTTTGTACGAAAATATTGCGGGGTTGGGGAGAGGTTTCATTTCCTGATAAAAAATGAACCGATTGTTTTTTCCGTTCCGATTTTTTCCCTATTTTCGCGTGATTTGATAAATGTGCCAATGATGAACTTCTCTACCCCTGTTGAATTACCAAAGGGTTTGCCACCTATCACTCATGCGCAACAACTGTTGCTGATGGGCTCTTGTTTTGCCGAGAATATCGGCCGGCAGTTGAAAGAGAACTCTTTTCACTGTGACGTCAACCCTTTCGGAATATTATATAATCCTTTTTCTGTATTGGAAGCATTGCAAGAGATTCTTTCGGGAAAGCAATATACAGCATCCGATCTTTTCTTCTTTCGTGATTGTTGGCATAGTCCGATGCATCACGGGGCTTTTTCAGCAGTTTCGGTTGAGGAGGCGTTGCAGCAGATCAATGATCGTTTACGGCAAGCTCACGATCGGATGAGCCGTACGGACTGGCTGCTGCTGACTTGGGGGACAACTTTTGTGTATCAGCAACGAGAGACGGGGCGTATCGTATCGAATTGTCATAAGCAGCCGGAGAAGCTGTTCACCCGTAGAATGTTGACGGTAGATGAGATCGTCGATGAGTATACGCGATTCCTGAAAGAACTTCGAAATCAGAATTCCACTTTGAAAGTGCTTTTTACCGTAAGCCCGATCCGTCATATCCGTGACGGTATGCATGCTAACCAGCTCAGCAAGGCAACGTTGCTTTTAGCAATAGAACAATTACAGAGCATTTTTCCTACCACAGTTTTTTATTTTCCTTCTTATGAGATTATGCTTGACGAATTGCGTGACTATCGCTTCTATGCCGATGATATGCTTCATCCTTCTCCTTTAGCAGTAAATTATCTGTGGGAACGCTTTTCCGATGTTTTCTTTTCTGATGAAACAAAAAAGATTATGGATGAATGTGAAAGTATTCGTAAAGCGCTGGCACATCGCCCCTTTCATCCCGACTCTGAGGAGCATAAAAGATTTTTAGGACAAATTGTGTTAAAAATAGAACGACTTAACCGAAAATACCCGTACTTAGAGTTTGAATAATGCCTCGATAATGTGCCAATGTCTCAATAATGTGCTAATGCACCAATATGCTAATGTGCCGATTGTTATGCGGTGTATTGCTATAGCGCAGCTAATTGGCATATGGGCACATGGGCAAATTAATTAATTATTTATGTCATATACGATTGAAACAATAGCCGAACGTATGGGTGCCCGCAGGGTCGGTACCTTGGAAGCCACTGTTGACTGGTTACTTACAGATAGCCGTTCACTCAGTTTTCCCGAAGAAACTCTCTTTTTTGCCCTGACTACGAAACGAAACAAAGGAGCACGATACATCCCCGATCTTTATGAACGCGGTGTGCGGAATTTCGTTTTATCACAAGAGGATTTCGATGAGTGGAGTAAAGAGACGGGAGATGGGAGAATGGAGACGGGAGATGTTGACAGTACACTGACTTCTGATTTTCAACTTTCAACTTTCAACTTTCAACTTTCAACTAAACAAGGGCTTTCTGCTTTTAACTTTCTGATCGTCAGTAATCCGTTGAAAGCTCTTCAGAAGTTAGCCGAACAGCATCGTGAACAGTTTCAGATACCTGTAATAGGTATTACGGGAAGCAACGGAAAAACGATTGTAAAGGAGTGGCTGCATCAGTTGCTCAGTCCTGACCGTATCATTGTGCGTTCACCGCGCAGTTATAATTCACAGATCGGTGTGCCTCTTTCTGTATGGCAGATGAATGAGGAGGCGGAACTGGCCATCTTCGAGGCTGGTATTTCTGAGATGGGAGAGATGCGTGCTTTGGCGAACATGATCAAGCCATCTATCGGTATTCTTACTAATATTGGTGGGGCACACCAGGAGAACTTTTTCTCCTTGCAGGAAAAGTGCATGGAGAAACTCAGCCTTTTTAAAAATTGCGATGTCGTAATTTATAATGCCGATAATGAACTGATAAGCAATTGCGTGGCAAAATCGATGCTTACGGCTCGTGAGATAGCTTGGAGTTGCAAGGATGCCGAGCGTCCTCTATATATAAGCAAGATATTGAAGAAAGAAGATCATACGGTTATTTCATATCGTTATCTGGAAATGGATAATACCTTCTGTATCCCTTTCATTGATGATGCATCTATCGAAAATTCACTCAATTGCCTGGCAGCCTGTCTTTATCTGATGATGCCTGCCGATCAGATAACAGAACGAATGGTACGTCTCGAGCCCGTGGCCATGCGTCTGGAGGTGAAGGAGGGAAAGCAGGGATGTATACTTATCAATGATAGTTATAATTCCGATTTGGCTTCACTTGATATTGCTCTTGACTTTCTGGTACGTCGTTCCGAAGCAAAAGGAATGAAACGTACGCTTATCCTTTCGGATATTTTGGAAACCGGACAGAGTACGACGACACTTTACCGTAAAGTGGCCCAATTGGTACAAAGCAGGGGCATTGAAAAGATTATCGGTGTGGGACCTGAAATTTGTTCCTCTGCTGCACGCTTCGATATGGAAAAGTATTTTTTCCATACTACGGACGAATTGATGGCATCAGAACTTCTGAACGGCTTGCACAATGAAGTGATTTTGATAAAGGGTTCGCGTGCATTCAACTTTGATTTGGTTTCGGATGCTTTGGAACTGAAAGTGCATGAGACGATACTGGAAGTGAATCTGGGTGCTATGGTAGCCAACTTGAATCACTATCGTGCCATGCTCCGGCCGGAAACAAAAATGGTCTGTATGGTAAAAGCTTCTGCTTATGGAGCCGGCTCTTATGAAATAGCTAAGACTTTGCAGGAACATCGGGTAGATTATTTGGCCGTGGCTGTGGCTGATGAAGGAGCGGAATTGCGCAAAGCAGGCATTACCTCTTCCATTATCATCATGGATCCGGAGCTAACCTCTTTTAAAACGATGTTCGATTATAAACTCGAACCCGAAGTATATAACTTCCATTTGCTCGATGCATTGGTGAAGGCTGCCGAGAAAGAAGGTATTACCAATTTTCCTGTGCATATTAAGTTGGATACCGGAATGCACCGTCTTGGATTTGCCGAAGGGGACGTTCCTCTGTTAATACGGCGGCTGAAGAACCAGAATGCATTGATTCCACGCTCGGTATTCTCACATTTTGTGGGGAGCGATTCTCCTCAGTTTGATGCCTTTACACGTCAGCAAATTGAGATATTCGAACGCGCCTCAGTTGAATTGCAACGGGCTTTTCCGCATAAAATTCTGCGTCATATCTGCAATACGGCAGGAATTGAGCGTTTTCCGGGTGCGCAGTTTGATATGGTTCGTCTGGGCATCGGGCTGTATGGGGTCAGCCCCATTGATAATTCGGTCATAAACAATGTCAGTACATTGAAAACCACTATTTTGCAGATACGTGATGTCGCGGCCGAAGATACGGTGGGGTATAGCCGTAAAGGACATTTGGAGCGTCCGTCACGTATTGCGGCCATTCCTATCGGTTATGCCGACGGGTTGAATCGTCATTTGGGATGCGGACATGCTTACTGTCTGGTTAATGGAAAAAAAGCCCCTTATGTAGGCAATATTTGTATGGATGTCTGTATGATCGATGTGACCGGCATCGACTGTCAAGAGGGAGATCCTGCTATTATCTTCGGAGATGACTTGCCGATTACCGTATTATCTGATGTGCTTGATACGATACCTTATGAAGTACTTACGAGCGTTTCAACGCGGGTGAAGCGAGTGTATTATCAGGATTAGGAAATTAGGGATTAGTGATAAGTGCTTAGTACTATGCAGTGTAACAGCGCGGCCTGTTAATCACTGATCGCTTATCACTAATTCTCAAAGTTCTTTTTCTCTTTCTAACGAAATCACTATATTTGTCCCCAAACTTATATATACTTTACTATCTTATGACAAACTTATTATTATTAGGCTTTTTACCCAGTGGTTCCGAATGGATTATTATTGCCCTCGTGATCCTTTTGCTTTTTGGTGGAAAGAAGATACCCGAATTGATGCGTGGCCTTGGTAAAGGCGTAAAGAGTTTCAAGGATGGTGTAAACGAAGCGAAAGAGGAGATTAATAAAGCGAAAGACGAGATCGACGAACCGGCTAAAACAACAGACAAGGATAAGAAATAGCCATGGCTGAAATGACTTTCTGGGACCATCTGGACGAGTTGCGCCGGGTGTTGTTTCGTGTCATTGGAGTTTGGTTTGTACTGGCGGTGGGATATTTCATCGCTATGCCCTATTTGTTTGATAACGTAGTGCTGGCTCCTTGTCACAATGACTTTGTGTTTTATGACCTGTTACGATACATCGGCAAGACGTTTGATCTGACAGATGATTTTTTTACACAGGAGTTTCAGGTGAAACTGGTAAATATTAATCTGGCTGCTCCTTTTTTTATACATATGTCTACGGCATTCTGGATGTCGGTAGTGACGGCCATGCCTTATATCTTTTTTGAGATATGGCGGTTTATTAATCCGGCACTCTATCCAAATGAACGTCGTGGTGTACGGAAAGCACTGACAATCGGTACTTTTATGTTTTTTCTGGGAGTATTGCTGGGATATTTTATGGTGTATCCGTTGACACTTCGTTTCTTGTCCACTTATCAGCTTAGTGCAGAGATAGAGAATGTAATCTCACTCAATTCATATATAGATAATTTTATGATGTTAGTGCTCTGCATGGGGTTGGCATTCGAGTTGCCTTTGGTGACGTGGCTACTTTCGCTGTTGGGGCTTGTCAATAAATCGTTCTTGAGAAAATACCGTCGGCATGCTATCGTCATTATTGTGATTGCTGCTGCCATCATTACTCCTACAGGAGATCCTTTCACGTTGAGTGTCGTGGCGATACCGCTTTATCTACTTTACGAGATGAGTATTCTGATGATTAAGGATAAACCGAAAACGGAAATCGAAGATGAATAATTATTCAATGTAGTGATATATCATTCGGTATAGACTTCCAAGTGCCTGTTTGATATTTTTCGGGTATCGTGTTCACCGTCCATATGCTTGGTGCTTACGATCCGTATGCACCGTGCATACGAGTTATAAGCACCGTGCATACGGGTCGTAAGCACAGATGCAGGAAAACGAGAGTAGCCTTTCACCCTGCATTGCCGATGAATAGGGCGATTAAGCAAAAAGGTGAAGTTGGTAAATTCTAGGTGGATAATGTGCCAAAATGGTCGGAATCTTATACAAAGAAAGTCGCGTAACGAATAGCTTTTCATGGAAAGCCTCCTAAACATATATTACTGACACTCATTTGTTCCGATGTTTTCTGCAACTTTTGCATTAGTGGGTGAGCTGAAGTAGTTTGGTTAATTCTCCCAATTTTTTCAATTGGTAGAGCCGGGGATGCTCAAAATGTTCTACTACTTCATGCTGCCACATTATTTCGAAAGGTATATGCATCGCATAGCCACCGAGAGCCAATACCGGCTGGATATCTGATTTCAGCGAGTTGCCCACCATTAGAAACTGATTGGGAGTTATTCGTAGATTTTCTATAAGTTTGGTATATTCTTTTTCTGTTTTGTCCGACATAATTTCCACATGGTCAAAGTAGGGGGAGAGACCGGAGCGTTGCAGCTTTCGTTGCTGATCCAGTAAATCTCCTTTGGTGGCCACTACTAATTGATAGCGTTTACTTTGTTTTAGAATATTTAAGGTCTCTTCGACTTCGGGCAGTAACTCTATCGGCATGTCCAGTAGGGATTTACCTAAAAGAAGAACCTTTTCTATTGTTTCTGATGGCACTTTCTGCTTACTGATGCGCAATGCGGTTTCTATCATCGATAGCGTAAATCCTTTCGCACCGTAACCGTAACGTTCCAGATTGTCCATTTCTGTGTGAAACAACTCGGCAGATATCTCTTTGGGCTCTCCGTAAGAACTTAATAATCCGGTATATTCTCGTTCTATATCCTGGAAGAACGGTTCATTGCTCCAAAGTGTATCGTCTGCATCGAATGCAATTATTTTTATCTCTTTCATCTTTTTCGTATGTTTACGGCACAAATTTAAATAAATAATTTCTGAAGTTAGCAAGATTGGAAAAGTTTGCTCCGGTGGGTGTCCTTATCTTTGCTGCGTGAAACAATCAAAGAATATGGAACAAAGAATGGCGACAACCCAAGAGTATCACCAGTGTGTAAATAGGGTGGTGGAGTATATCAACAATCATTTAGGTGAAGAAATAGATTTGGAAAGACTGGCCGAAATTTCTCATTTCTCGCCTTATCACTTTCACCGCATTATGAAAGCATTTTTAGGTGAACCGTTGGGAGCATTTATTGTGCGTACAAGAATCGAGACCGCAGCCCGATTGTTACGTTATAGTACAATGCCTGTAAGTGATATTGCTTATCAGATAGGATATGCTTCTCCTTCGTCGTTGTCGAAAGTCTTTAAACAATTTTATGGTATTTCACCCAATGAATATCGAAACAATAAAGACCACATTATTATGAAACCAATGGAAGTGAATCCGGAACTGGATGTGACAATGGAAGTACGTGAACAACAGCCGAAGCAGGTGATTTATGTTCGTTTGACAGGCGCATATATGGCTTTGGCATATTGCGAAGCATGGAAAAAACTGTATGCTTATGTAAATGAAGAGAAGATATATACCGGATGTATGGAATATATTTGCATATTTCATGATGATCCGAAGGTGACCGAGACTAAGAATTTGCGGACAGATGTTTGTTTTACTGTTCCCGTAGCAGTACAACCCAAGGGTGAAATAGGTGTGAAGGAAATTCCGAGGGGAAAATATCTGGTATTTCGCTATAAAGGACCTTATTCTAATCTGGGAGCGGTGTATGATACGATTTATGGGCATTGGATTCCCGAAAGCGGCTATAAGATCAGTGATGCACGTGGTTATGAGGTGTATCTGAATAATCCGGGTAATACGCCTCCTGAGGAGTTATTGACAGAAATTTGTGTGCCGGTGGAGTAAATACTTGATACAGAAATATGAAAATGAAAAAAGCCTCTTCTCTCGAAGCGGCTTTTCTTGTTTACTTGCTTTGAAAAAATTGAAAAGGCAGTAAACGTTAAAGCGAAAAAAAGGGAAGTCTCACGACTTCCACAATTCTTCTAACCTTAAATCTAAATCTCTATGAAAAAAACGTGATGCAAATATAGCGGTTTGTTCATTATTTAGGTGTTAATAAAGCGCATAAAGAGAGAATAAAAATTAATAACCTTCCGTATTATTTCGAAAGATCCTTGCTTATTCGTCCATTCTGACTGTTGAGGGCATTGATTTCATCAAATTATCGTAAATGGGATTCAGTTTCAGTAGATTGGGAACTCCTGTAATAAACATCTGTTTTCGGGCACGGGTCATTGCTACATTTAATTTTCGGTCTACCAATATTCCGTTGTCCACCGTTAAGTTCGGGAGGAATTTGAGTTGGTAAGGGTAGTTGACACAGAACGAATAAATGATGACATCCCGTTCACTCCCTTGAAAACGTTCGACTGTGTCGATAAGTATCCTGTTAAGCATCGGAATGTTTAATCGGGCAATTTCTTGTTTGATGAGTGCTATCTGGCTACGATAAGGAGTGATAATACCCAAAGTTTGTGCTGTGTTGAATTCTTTTTCGTTTTTTTGATAAACGTCTAATGCCAGTCGGGCAACGATACGAGCTTCGGAACGATTCGTTTTGGCCGGCGCTCCTGCGGGTTCCGGTTCGGACGGATAGAAAGCGAGGCGCGTGATGCCTGCCGAATCTTCCAGTTGATGAGGTAATCCTACGGGTAACAGGCGCCCTTCGTAGAAAGTACGGTTGGCAAAAAGGGCTACTTCGGGGTGCATACGTCCTTGTCGGCAAAGCATGTCGGAGAGAAGTGAGACGGGAGAAGTGAAATGGGAATAGGGAGATATATTATCTTTGGAGGGATGGGAGTAGTTTTGGGTGTTGCGGTAAAGACGCTCAAAAAGAGAATCTTTAAGGTTTGTTAGTCCGATGGCACGCAGTGTTTCATTGTGTATTTCAGATTGATCTTCACGTTGAAGAACGACGGCTGGGAGCTGTTTGTGATCGCCTATAAGGATAAATTTACCAATGGCATTATCCCCCGACATACTACGGGCACAAAGGATGCCCAATAACTGAGGTTCAAGAATCTGAGTTGCTTCATCGACAATGGCTACATCGAATTTTTTCAGGCGGAAGAGTTCTGGCTTGCCGGAAATGGAGGCTACTGTACCTATGAATATCCGGCAACGTGTAATACGGTCGGTCACTTCCGAACGGCGCATACAAGCTGACAGTTCATTTTCTATCAGATGGCTGCGGTAGGTCTCGTCACAGGACAGTTCGCTGCCTATGCGGATAAAGTCCACTTTGGGGCGGATGGAAGAGAGTGATTTGCAAATCTCATCTACGGCACGGTTGGTATACGATAACAGAAGTATCTGTGCCTGTTCGTCCTGGTGGAAGGTTTCTACCATTTTTTTGAGGGCACAAGAGGTCTTTCCTGTTCCTGGAGGGCCTATCAGCAGAAAATAATCTTTGGCTGCTTGTGCTTTAAGGGCAACACGGGAGAAATCATCGGTGGCGGCAGTGATGCGGGGAATGAACGATTCGTCGAAGGCAGGGGAGCGTTGGGCGAGAAGCAGATCCCGGCGGTCTTTTGTTGCCGACGCAAAAGCTGACAGTCCGTAGTACATATTGCGGAAAGTGGTATCCATTGTGTCATGTTCGATGGCATACAGGCTGTCAGGGGGAAG
>OLWA01003417.1_pt1 | contig 12076 bp, 9 predicted proteins | sample 1673251 | NCBI WGS metagenome assembly OLWA01 (sample SAMEA3178937, study PRJEB25190) | human gut metagenome | biome: human gut; feature: human-associated habitat; material: faeces | place: Austria | collected 2013
AGAATGCCTGTATCCGGGAAAACATGAATCCATCCTGGTCAAGTATTGATGTTGGGAAAATCCAGGATAAATATGAGAAGGTCGTAAAGGAATCTATTGATACAATCAGAGATGTTGTAAAGGAATATAATCAGGGGACAGACGTGGAATCTGAAAAGATCAATTTCGGAGATTTGGATGGAGCTGGCGGGGAAATACTTTCATCTGGACCATCAACCAAGGATGGATTTCAGATCTTGGCAGATGAGGTGAGAGGCGGAAAAGAAATCGGTGAAGCCTATAACCCGAGATTGGATCAAGAAGGAAATAAGCGTTTTACTGAAGCAAATTTTGGGGCTGCTTCCAATGATCCGAGTGTTAAAGCTAACTTATCAAATATTGATGCACAAGAAAAAGCGAAAGGTTCACAATATACGAGAGAAGAGGTCTACAATAATTTTAAAAATCAAGGGATTAAGGACGGATGTGGCGATATTGCGTTGGAAAAAGCCGCCCATGATTATAAAGGATCTATTGCAGATTTTAAAATTGAAGGTATCCCGGACGCCGTTGATGTAAAAGACATCCTGAAGTCTGTTGAGAATAAAGTGACCGGCATGAAAGACGAAAAATCTGATGTAGAAAAAAAGGAAAGACAAGATTTTGTAGAAAAAAAAGAAGATGCTGATGAATCAATAAAAAATTGGGCAAAAAAATTAAAAGTGGAAGAATATTTAGATAAACCAGCAGAAAAGTTATCAAAAGGTAATCAACAGAAAATTCAATTTATGACTGCAGTAATACATAATCCTGAATTATTAGTATTAGATGAACCATTTAGTGGATTGGATCCAGTGAATACTGAATTATTGAAAAATATAATAATTAATTTAGTAAAAGAAGGAAAATACATAATAATGTCAGCACATCAAATGGCAACTATAGAAGAATTTTGCTCTGATATATTAATTTTAAATAATGGAAAAACAGTATTAAATGGAAATTTAAAGGAAATAAAAGATTCTTATAAAGCAAATAGAATACAAGTTGAAACAGATGAGAACATAGAAAAATATATTAAAAATTTAGGTATGGAAGTAGAAAATGAAAAAAATTATAGTTATACAATAAAGATATCTGATGAAAAGAAAGCTCATGAATTATTAAAAGAATTAATAGAAAATGAAATAACTATAAATAAATTTGAAATAATGAAGCCAACATTGAATGAAATTTTTATAAAAAAGGTAGGTGAATAAAATGAAAGATTTATTTATAGTAACTAAATTTACAATGAAAGATTTATTTAAAAGAAAGTCTTTTATTATAACGACAATATTATTTTTAATTATAATAATAGTTGGATTTAATGTTCCGAATGTTATGAAAGTTGCAGATAAAATAGTAAAAGCAGAAAAAATAGAAGTTGTAGATCCAGATAATGTTTTTGAAAATACACTGGAAAATTTAAAAAATTCAGATATAGGATATAACATAGAAATATCTAGTGATAGCTATGAAGAAATATCTAATAAAGTAAAAAATGAAGAAATAACAGCTGCAATAATAATCGAAAAACAAAATGAGAATATAGAATTAAAATATATTGTTAAAAATTCAACTATGATGACAGAAGCTCCAGAAGAAATAATTTCAATTTTTGAAACAGCATATACAAATTTACAATTAAATAAATTGAATTTAACAGATCAACAGAAAGAATCGTTAAAACCTAATTTTAATGTTTCATTAGAGCAAACAGAAGAATCAGCAAATGGAAATGTATTAGTAATGATGTTACTTTCAATAGTTTTATTTTATGCAATATATTTTTGTGCATATCAAGTTTCTAATTCCATTACGTCAGAAAAAACTTCAAAAATTATTGAAACACTAGTAACATCCACATCACCTAGAACAATAGTAATTGGAAAAACATTAGGAATTGGCTTAGGAGGATTAATGCAAGTTATATTACTATTAGTTACAGCAATATTTAGTGCTAAAATATTTTTAGAACCAGAACTTTTAAATAGTATTATTGATGTCTCAAGTATTACACCATATTTATTAGCAATAATATTAATATATTTCTTATTAGGATATTTTGTTTTTGCATTATTATACGCATTAACAGGTTCAACAGTTAGTAGACCAGAAGATATTCCATATGCTAATATGCCTATAGCACTTATTACAGTTGGAGGATTTTATTTATCATATTTTACAATGATGAATCCAACAAGTAATTTGAACATATTTGCATCGATGTGTCCAATTTCATCACCTTTCTGTATGCCATTTAGAGTAATGATGGGATTAGCTAGACCTATTGATGTATTAATTTCAATTTTGATATTAATAATAACAGGAATAATTATAGCCAAAATTGCTATAAAAATTTATTCGAGTGCAATTTTAAATTATGGAACTAAGATAACTTTAAAAGATATTATAAAAATTTATAAAGATAAAAATAATTAAAAAGAGGCCGCAGCCCAATTAAGGACTGCGGCTTGTACATATTTACTTGCGTACAGTCGGGGCAAACGTAGAATCATGTGTAACACGCTTAGAAGTGTTATCAATGTCGTTGATGTTGGAAACTACAAATGCTGATTTGGTGTCACGGGAGTTATCAGACATTACAACAATGTATTTCGAATGCTCTTTATTACGAGTAAGAGTTTCATACAAAGTGAAATGCTCAGTACTTCCACCATCAACATAGCTCTTTTCCCAGTTTTTGACTTCGATGGTGTACTCATTAGGTGCATCACCATATTTGATCATGTCTAACATAAGGTTAGCGGTACTCTTGTTGTCCATTCGGATAGCCAAAACAGAAAAAATTCCGGCAATAAAAATTGCCAAGATGGTAGTGATGATGATAGATTCGCGTTTTTCCATAGTGATTTTTCTCCTTTTTATGTACGAGTATTACGGAAAAAGTTCCGATTAACATAATTATAACATATCTGAGATATAAATGCAAGTTAGACTAAGCTGAATGCTTAAAAAGCCATAGTCTAAAAAGACTATGGCTTAGATTTTATGAATTTAAAATAGCATTAATTAATAAATCAAAAGTATAATTCAAACTTGTTTTCAAGTCAGAATTAATTGCAATTTTAAATCCAGCAGAATTGGTATGACCTCCACCTTGCAAGAAATAGTGTTTCTCTTTCATCACAGAACAGATTTGATTCAAATCAACATTTGTTAAAGTAGTTCTAGCAGAACCTTTAAATTCATGTTTTTCGTTTTCAATCAAAAGAATCAAAGATTCGCAATTAGTTGAATGTAATATTTGTTCAATTATGTATTTGTGATTTACCATATCCAAATTTCTTTCAGAAGGAAGTAAATCAGATTGAAGAATATATGTACATCCAACATTATGATTAGCTACAAATCTATTCAATGCAAGTTCTGTTAACGCTTTGGTTCTTTCATCTACACTTTGCAATTGCTTTCTAATAGATTGAATGTCTATCGAATGTTCTTCACAATAGTGTAAAATTTTCCTTGCTTCATCAGTAACGTTTAAAGTTAAATCAATAGTATCAGACAAAATGCCAACAGAAATATATTTCAAAAATGTTGTCAAATTTTCATTAGAGATAAACTTTAAAAATTCTCTGAAGATAATACAAGTACAAGAAGAGGCACTTACATCTACAATAGAGTAATCAGAAGCAATTAAATGTGCCAAGGATTCATGATGATCAATAACAATAATCTTTTTTGCCAAATTAGAGTAAGAATCAAAACCTTTTGTTCTGACAGAATTGGAGCAATCAACTACAATGAGTACATCATAGTTTTCTTGAGAGCAATCTTTTTTTATGATTTTATTGCTATCAAGAAATTGCAAATCATTGCTAATACTAGGAATAACAACATCAATTTTTCTTGCATCTTTTCCTTGATTAAGAAGGAAATAGTACATAGAGATAGAACTAGAAATTGCGTCTCCATCTGGTCTAACATGAGTTAAAATCAAAAATTTTTCTGATTCTAAGATTGTTTGAACCAAAGTGTTTTGACTGGAGTTCATAAAAAATCCTCTCTTTCTAAATGTTTTTTATTAACAATATTAAAAATAATATTGTTAGAAATTCGTGTAAATTTTAACATAAATTTATAGTTATGTCAAATAAAAAAGAGAATTCTAGAAATTCTCTTCTTAATTAATTTTTATCAAATAATAGTTTAATTCCCCATAATCCAGATATACCAACAAGAGTATAAATAATTCGGGAAAGGACTGACATAGTACCAAATAAAGTATCAACTAAATTAAAATTGAAAATACCAATAAGCCCCCAATTTATAGCTCCAATTATTATTAAAATTAGTGCTATTGTATCAATGACTTTCATAAATCCCTCCGTAAATAAGAATTCTTTATAATATTATTCATTATTTACAGAAAAATATTCCTAATTTTTCATTTTATTTTTTACATAATTACAAATTATTTTTACTATTTCATCATTACCAATTTGACAGTCTAAACAAATGTCATAATTGTTTTTATTACCCCATATTTGATTTGAGATGACTTCATAATAAGTAGATCTTGCTTTATCAGATTTTTCCATATATGATTTTGCTGTTGAATCATCATCATTATAAAGTCTTTTTATAGTTTCTATTTTGTATTGTTCAGGAGCATAAAGAAATATTTTAATTAAATTCTTGTTATCTCTTAAAATATAATCAGCAGATCTTCCAACAATTACACAACTTTCAGTATTAGCAATTTCTTTTATAACATTAGCTTGTTTGATAATAGAATCACCATTTGCTTCTAATGATAAGAAATCATTATATAATTTATCAGTATCATTATAATTTTCTACTAAAGAATGTTTAATTGCAAAATTTTTAATTTCTTCTTTTCCATAAAATGTAATTCCAAGTTGTTTTGCAACATTTCTTGCAATTTCTTTACCATTTGTACCATGTTCACGAGATATTGAAATAACTAGATTATCTTTGTAAACAGTAGGTTCTAAAACTGCAATTTTTTGTTTGTAAGCATTTTTTAATATGAAAGCTGAAATTATAGCAGTAAGAATTTCAGAAATAGGGAATGTCCACCAAACTAAATTTATAACATTATCAGATAGTGTAAATAAATATGCGATAGGGAATACAAATATAACTAATCTTAATAATGAAATTATAAGAGGTTTACCAGCATATCTAAGAGCTTGTAAAACACCTTGAACTGCAATAGAAAATCCCATAAATACAAATCCAATACTTGAAATTCTAAGGGCAGTAGAACAAACATCAATAATTTGAGTTGTAGAGCCACCAGATAATCCAAATAATTTTGATAATGGATTAGCAAAGATTTCAAATAATGCAGTGATTATTAAAGTGACAATTGCAGTATCTATAATTCCATATTTAATACAATCATCAGCTCTTTTTTTATCTTTCATACCATAATTAAATGATAATATTGTAATAATAGTATTAGATAATCCAAAACATGCAAGTACAGCAATATTTTGAATTTTATAATATATACCAAAAGATCCTACCAATATTGTTGGATCGGCTTTTGCTGTTCCTAATATAGCATTCATTCCAGCCATCATAACAGAAAGTAATGATTGCATAATTGCAGCAGAAAGACCTATACTATAAATTCCTCTTATTAGACCTAAATCAGGTTTTATGTATTTTAAATTTTTATCAATTTCTTTATTTACAGTGTAATGAAATATTATTGCGACAAATAAAGATAAAAATTGTCCAATTACTGTTGCCCAAGCAGCACCAGTAACACCCATATTTAATGGGAAAATAAAAATATAATCTAATACAATATTTGCAATTGCACCAGATATTTGTGCTATTGCAGATAAATTAGTTTTTCCAGTTGCTTGTAAAAATCTTTCATATGCTGTGTATGCAATAGAACCAAGTGAAAAACAACAGCAAATTTTTAAATATGTTGTTCCCATAGAAATTATTTCTTCATTACTAGCAGAAAATAAAGAAATGAACCATTTTGACCCAAACATTCCAAATAAAAAGAATAATATAAAAATGCAAATACTAATAAAAATACCATTACCAGCAACTTTATTCACTTGTTCTTTATTATTTTCTCCTAGATTTTTAGAAAGTAATGTGTTTAGCCCAATTCCTGTACCAACACCAATAGCAATAATTAAAATTTGAATGGGAAATGCTAATGTTAAAGCTTGATTTGCAATAGCACCTTGTTCACCCATGTTTGTAACAAATATGCTATCTACAACATTGTATAATGCTTGTAGAACCATGGAAATAATCATAGGTAATCCCATTTTCCAGAAAAGTTTTTTCATTGGCATGTCAGCCATTTTGTTTTGTTTAACGTTTTCCATAACGTCCTCCTTTTATAAAATATTATTGTAGCTCTTATATACTAGGAAGTTCAGAGATCATTACTAGCACATAAAAAAAGCGGAAACCCAATTTGCTGGATTTCCGCTATATATCTTAGCTACTCGCAGGCGTTATTATAGCATAAAAAATTTTGAAATGTAATACCTAAATTAAAAAAATTTAAAATTATTGAAAATAAAAAATCATTATGATATATTTAAAAAGATAAAATATTATAAAAAAAGAGGTATAAAATGAAGGTAGAATTATTATGTAGTTGTGAAAAAGAAGAATTAGAAAAAAGAATTCAAAAAGTAGCTGCAGCAGGAAAATTATCAAGATTTAAAGGAAATGTTTTCGAAGTATTAGAAAATTGTAATGACTATGAAAAAAATTTAAAATTAATAAAAAGAATTATTTCAATGGGGCATAAATCAATTATTGAACATGATTATTTAGTATTTGCCATATCAAATGTAACGCCAATTATTGAACAAACAATTATTGGAAATAGATTAACTTCATTTACAATAAAATCTAGAAGAGAAGTAGATTTTCGTACTGCTGGATTTTATACACCAGAATTTAGAGATTCAAATTTAAATATACATCCACAAAATGAACAATTAAAAGAGAAATACCAAAAACATATGCAATATTTATTTAATACATATGGCGAATTAGTAGACAAAGGAATTGACGTAGAAGATGCAAGATTTATATTACCATATTGTTTTCATAGTAATATAATAATGGGATTAGATGCAAGAGAATTAGAAAAGATGGTTGAATCTTTTATATATGGAAGATTAAGTAGAATACAGGAATTAAATGAATTTGGAAAAATCTTATATGAAATTATAAAAGAAAAAGTGCCATATTTAACAGAATGTATAGAAAATTCAAAAATGAATAGTGATAATCAATTTGAATATTTAGAAAAAATGATTAAAAAACCAGAAATAAAAATATTAGAAAAGCCAGAACTTTTAAGTTATACACCAAATGCAGATGATGTTGTACTAAAAAGTAATATAATGTATCATTATCAATGTTCAGAAAAAATGGCTGATGAGATGTTAAAAGAATTAGTAGAAAAAGATGAAAATGCAAAAGAAAAAATGATGCAAAATATTCTTCATAAAGAAGAAAAAAGAGAATTAGAACAAGTAAGTTTTAGTTTTCAAATTCCAATTTCATTATCAATATTAACACATTTAACAAGACATAGAATGCATCCATTGCTAATACCAGAATTTGTACCATTATGGGATATGAAAAATTATATAACACCAGAAACAATAAAGAAAAAAGCAAATGATATATATCAAAAAGCAGTTAATGAAAATATAAAAATGTTTGATGAATTTAAAGAGCAAGGAATTGCAGAAGAAGATTTAATATATTTTTATATTGGGGCACAAATGTTAAATGTTGTAACAACAATGAATGCTAGAAATTTACAATGGGTTTCAAGAATGCGTTGTTGTAATAAGGCACAATGGCAAATTAGATTTATTGCTCAAGAAATGGTAAGACAAGTAAAACAGGTAGCACCATTAATTGGAAAAGGACTTGGACCAACATGTATAACAGATAAATATTGTGGTGAAGGCAAAGAATCATGTGGATTAATTGACAAAATTAATGCGAAATGATAAAGTAAAAGTGTAACTAAAGAGAAGGGGGAAAATTAGTGGAAAATACAATAAGAGAATCTATTTCAGAAACTCTAGATGTTTTAAAACATCTTCCAGATTCGATAATAAGTAAAATACCAGACAAATTTTTGAATTATTTAAAAGAAAATTCAGATAAGGAATACAAAACGAATATAAATTATTCTAATGAGAATTGGATAGATACATTATCAGAAGATACTATTCAAATGCTATCAATTATATATAGAGATTATATTGTAGATTCAGAAACAAGGGAAAAACTAATTGAAGAAGAAAATGCAATAATAAAGAAGGAAAAAGAAAAATATGATATAGACAAGATATTTAAGAAAAAAGAAAAAGTAGATAATCAAGTTAATAGTGAAAATGAAGGAAATCAGTCACTTGTAATATATGAAGAATTGCCATGGTATAAAAAGTTTTTTGAAAAAATAATGAAATTTATAAAAAAAGGGGGATAAATAAATATGTTACAAGAAGATATAAACAAGTTAACTATTCATATTAATGAAAAAGAAAAAAATAAAGATTATAATTTGAATATAATAGTGAGTGAATTTGATAGTATTCTTTCATCATGTACAAGTAAAGATGATGTTCTTTCTTTAAAGAGTTTTTGTGATACAATAAAAGGAAGCACTCGAATTGGCAGTTTTTTATATGATGATTTTATTCAAAAAGTTAATGAAAGAGAAAAGAGGTTTTCAAAAACAGAATCTTCAAAAGAAGTTGGTTCTAAAAATAAAGAAAGAGCAAAATATGTTATTGATAAAGATGGCAAAAAGGAAGCTATTGGAGCTTATAATGGTGCAGGGTATATAAATGTTGATTTAAAGAAAAATAGAGAGTTATTTATGGCATGTGCAAAAATGCAGTCAACTTTAACAATTTTAGAAGCTAGAAATACTGATAGTGATATCTCAAAATTTAATGAAAGATTTTCAAGAACGTTTAATGAGGTGCTATTAGCATGTAAAGATGACGAAGATTTAAAAAGTTTTCAAAACTTTTTAAAACAAATGAGTCAACTTGGAGATGCTGGAAAGCTAGCATATGAACAATTTTATGGTAAAATTCCTTCAAAATGTAAAGCACAGGACACACAAAAAACAATACCTAAAGAAGAACAAGAAGTAGATAAGAGGTTAGAAGAATATGAAGAAGCTTATGGAGGTAATATAATAGATACAAGTGTATTAAAAAGAATCTATTATAAAGGACAGGTATCATTATCTAATGCAATAGCTGCTAAAAATACACCAATTGATAAAATAGCGAGATTGAAAAAATATCAAAAAAATACACCAGAAGTAATAGAAAGTTTAGAGCAAGAATTATAATTAGTAGTTAATAGATTTAAAAATAAATAAATTTTTTTAGCGAATCCAAAAAATATATGTTTTTTGGATTCAATTTTTGTATAAAAAAATTCACTTTAGCTTTTAAAAAAATTCTCAAAAAAAGAGGGAATTATGTAAAATTCGTCGAATAATATATATGTACGAAAAACGGAAATGATGATTTTAAGCAATAATAAGAAAGTATAGGAGTGGAGGAAAATGGCACGTTATAGTGAAGAAATTATAGAACAAGTAAGACAAAACAACGATGTTGTAGACGTAATATCACAATATGTCCATTTAACTCGAAAAGGAAGAAATTATTTTGGACTATGTCCATTTCATAATGAAAAATCTCCATCATTTTCAGTATCACCAGACAGGCAAATATTTCACTGTTTTGGGTGTGGAGTTGGAGGAAATGTATATTCATTTCTGATGAAAATAGAAGGAATAGGGTTCAAAGAAGCAGTTGAACAATTAGCAGAAAAAGCAAATATACAATTACCAACAATAGAAAATGCAGAAGATACAGCAAGAGAAGAATTAAAAGCCAAAATATATAAAATAAATCAATTTACAGCAGAATATTATCATCAAAATTTGTACAAGCCAACAGCAAAAATGGCACAAGAATATGTAAAAAAAAGAAAACTAACACAATCAACATTAGAAACATATAAAATAGGATTTTCAGGAAGATTTGATGAATTATATAAACAATTAAAAGTACAAGGTTTTAATGAAAAAGAAATGTTAGAATCAGGGCTAGTCATTAGAAATGATAGAGGACAATATATAGACATGTATAGAAATAGACTAATGATTCCAATATGTGATATTAGAGGAAAAGTAATAGCATTTGGAGGAAGAGTTTTAGATGATTCAAAACCAAAATATATAAATTCACCAGAAAATGTTGTATATAGTAAAGGAAGACATTTATTTGGGCTAAATATTGCAAAAACAGAATGTAGTAAAAGACTATTAATAGTAGAAGGATATATGGATGTCATATCATTACACCAAAGAGGTGTAAAAAATGTAGTAGCAGCATTAGGAACAGCATTAACAGAACAACAAGGTTGGTTGTTAAGAAAAAGTACAGAACAAGTTATACTTGGATTTGATGCAGATGGAGCTGGACAAACAGCGGTAGCAAGATCAATGGAAATACTACAAAAAATGGGATGTGACATGAGAGTATTGCAAATAGAAGGAGCAAAAGACCCAGATGAATTCATTGTAAAATTTGGAGAAGGTAGATTCAAATTAGCAATGGATAATGCAATATCATTAGTCGAATTTAAAGTAAAAAATCTAAAAAAAGATATTAATTTAGAGAATACATCAGATAAAATAAAATTCTTAAACGAAATTGCAAAAATACTAGCAAAAGTAGACAATACAATGGAAAGAGAAATATACATAGAAAAAATAGCAGGTGGTTATAATATTTCAAAAGAAGCAATTTATGCAGAAGTAAATAAATTAATTTATACTAACTCAAAAGCAGACAATTTATTACAAGGAAAAGCAGTAAAAACGCAAATTGCTAAAAAAATAGAAAATGAAGAAAATATTATAGATGAAGATTTAAAAAACAGGGAAGATACAATAATAGCATTATTACTTGATGCAAATCAAAAAATCTTTCAAAAAATAAAAGAAAAAATCAAACCACAAGATTTTAAAGATGAAACAAATAGAAAAATTGCAGAAAAATTATATGAAGAATTAGAGAAACAAGATACAAATGTTAATAAATTGATAGATGAATTTGATGAACAAACTCAAAATCATATCACTAAGGTAATGGCAACAGATTATGAAATAGAAAATATTGATAAAGCTGTTGATGATATATTATTAAAATACGAAAGAGAAAGACTAGAAAGTCAGAAAAAAGATATATTAAAAAAATTAGAAAATGAACAAGATGGGGAAACAAAAAAAGAATTAAGTAAAGAGCTAAGTAATATAATAATTGCATTAGCTAAAATTAAGTAGGGGTGAATTTTCGTGAGTAAGAAAATTGGAGAAGAAATGGAAAATCAAGAGAAATTAGAAGAAATGAAAGATGTAAAAGTAGAAAAGAAAGATGAAAAATTAGATGCAGAAAAGGTTCAAGAAATTGTAAAAAAAGCTAAGGCAAAAGGAAAAATAACATATGAAGAATTAGCCAAAGAACTAGAAAATACAAATCCAGATCAAATAGATAAAGTTTTTGATGCATTTGAAGAAATGGGAGTTAATATTTTAAATGATGATTTTGAAGATGAGCCAGACATTGACGACTTAAAAGAAGTTGAAAATTTAAAATTAGATGAAATAACAGAAACAAGTTATGAAGGAATAAGTGTTGATGATCCAGTAAGAATGTATTTAAGAGAAATTGGAAAAATACCATTATTATCTTATGACAAAGAACTTGAATTAGCCAAAAGAATATTAGAAGGTGATGAAGAAGCAAAACAAGAATTAGCAGAAGCAAACCTTAGATTAGTAGTAAGTATTGCTAAAAAATACGTTGGAAGAGGAATGTTATTCTTAGACTTAATACAAGAAGGAAACATGGGACTAATGAAAGCAGTAGAAAAATTTGACTACACCAAAGGATTCAAATTTAGTACGTATGCAACATGGTGGATAAAACAAGCAATAACAAGAGCAATAGCA
>OLWA01003420.1_pt1 | contig 12068 bp, 5 predicted proteins | sample 1673251 | NCBI WGS metagenome assembly OLWA01 (sample SAMEA3178937, study PRJEB25190) | human gut metagenome | biome: human gut; feature: human-associated habitat; material: faeces | place: Austria | collected 2013
GTACCTCTAATTTTTCGTATGCTTTTTTTGCCTCTTTTAATGCTGCTTTCATAAATTTTCTTTGCATCTATTACCTCTAAAAATATCAATATCACGGTGTTCTTAGGCGGACTCGGCAAGCCACGTCGGGAAAAAAGTCTACCAGGCTTTTTTCTTTTCCTCCTTTTCGAGTCCATTAAAAACATCATTTCATGGTGTTCCCAGGCGGACTCGAACCACCATCGGTCGCTTAGGAGGCGACTGCTCTATCCTGCTGAGCTATAAGAACATTTCTTTTACATTATACTTCATTGCTTTTATTTTGTAAACCTTTTTTTGTCTCTTTATTGATTAATTGTAAAAAATGATTTATAATATTTAAGATTTATAAATTGTTCGGAGGTTTTATATGCAACATATTTTAAGTAAGATGAGAAAAGCTATAGAAGACTATAATATGATAAATGAAGGAGATAAAATTGCTGTTTGTTTATCAGGTGGAAAAGATTCAATTACAATGCTAAATGGTTTAAAGGCTTTACAAAGATTCTATCCTAAACATTTTGATTTAATTGCTATCACAGTTAATCCAGGATTTGAAAACTTTAATAAAGATATTCTTCAAAAAAATTGTGATGAAATTGGTGTTCCTCTTTTTATTGAAGATACTCAAATTAAAGAAATTGTTTTTGATGTTAGAAAAGAAAAAAATCCTTGCTCTTTATGTGCTAATTTGCGTAGGGGCATAATCAATTCAGTTGCAAAAAGAGAGGGATGTAACAAAATTGCTTTAGGTCACAATCTAGATGATGTAATTGAGACTTTTATAATGAATTTAAAATATGCTGGAAATATTTCAACATTTTCACCAAAAAGTTATATGGACAGAAGTGGTATTACAATGATTAGACCTTTGATTTTATTAACTGAAAAAGATACAAATCACTTTGTAAAAAAATACAACAAACAAGTTATGCCTAAAGTTTGTCCAATGGATGAAAATACAAAAAGAGAAGATATAAAAGCTGAAATTTTTGCTTGGCAAAAAGAAATTCCTACAATTAAGGCTAATTTATTTGGTGCTATTTCTAGAAATATTGATGGTTGGAAAATGGATATAAAAAATGAGTGAAATTGATCACTCATTCTTTATTTTAGAAATAAATTATATTTTATTTTTTTCTCATAAAATATTTTCCAACCAATTATTATAGCGATTATTAATATGATTCCACAAATAGTTATTATATAATTTGGCATTGCCCATCCTGTAAATGGAAGAAAAGTTGGTTTTTCTTCTTTTTTCTCTCCATTATCTTTTGGATTTTCAATATTATTATTTTTGTCATCTACTTTCGGCTTATCACTTGGTCTATCTGTTATATCGTTTTTAGAGTCATCTTTTGGTTTATCACTTGGATCCTCTAATGTATCATTTTTTGAATCATCCTTTGATTCATCCTTTGATTCATCATTTGGTTTATTGTTTGGTTTGTCTGGTGTATCGTCTTTAGGTTCATTTATCTCTGGATCCTTTTTATCAATTTTTTTATTAAAAACTTCAATAATTTTTTCGATATTTATAATTTTTCCATCTTTTTCCTCATAGCTTTCATTATTTATTGAAAATTTTATTTCTTCATCTTTTTTCTCATACCCATCTAATGTCTCAATTTCTCTAATAATATAATCTCCATAAGGAAGATTAATTATAGAAATCTTTCCATTTTCATTTGTTTCTAAATTTTCCTCTCCTTTCTCATTATCTATAAAATATTCATTTTCATCATTTTTCAATAATTTTATAGCATTTCCATTTGAATCTAATAATCTAAATTTTACATTTTTTAATGGTTCTCCTGTTTCCTCATCTAATTTCAGAATAGTAGCTTTGGCTTGCTCTCTCGGTGAATTTGTAAATACAATTTCAGCATTTTTTTCTTTATCATATCTTAATGTTACAACATTTCCATTTGTATGAATTCCATCTATACATATATCTGAAAGATACATTGATTTTGTTTGCTTTTCTTTTATAATATATGTCTTTCCATTTTGTAAATCTCCATACTCTTTTTCATCATCAAAATATTTTAATTCTAACTCTATTGATTTTCCTGCTTCGATATCTACTGATTTAACCAAATCTTTTCCATCATAAATTTCAAATTCATATGTTCCGGAACTATTATCTGATGTCTGTTTACTCAATTTTATTTTTGAAGAAATTTTTACTCCTACTTTTGGTGGCTCTGCTGTTAATTGAGATTCACCAACATAATATCTATATCCAAATGAATTCCATGCAGTTTGTGTTGGTTGAGCATTTTCTGATAGTTTTCCATCAAATTTTACTGTTAAATTATAATTTTTTGGTAAAACTGCTCCATTTATAAATATTATTCTAAATGATCTTGTTGTTTCTTTTGGTATATCATACCATTTTTGATTTTCTACACCATCCCAATCATTATTTGTATATTGAATTTCATCAGTATATTCTATTTTATAATTATCAAAAGATGTCTCTATTAAATTACCATTTTCATCTTTCATTATTAATTCAAAGTTTGGATTTTCTGATAATTTTATATCAAATTCTGAATTTCTACTTTCATTTAAATTGACAGTACCCGAATCACCTACAAATGGTAGCTTATCAATTATAACTAATTTCTCAAAATTTTTTTCTGATTTATTTGAAACATTTAGACTATATCTTACAAAATTCTTTTTTGAATTTATTGATATATAATTGTAATTTCCATTTTTATAATCATCTTCTTTTCCATAATAACTATATCCGTAATTTGAATCATTACCTTTTTCTTGTATTCTTTGGTATGATGCAGATATATGTTTATCTGTACCGAATTGATATTCTGGATTTTTTACATTTATTTGAACTGGATTGCAATAACTATCTGCTTTTATTTCAAATTCAATTTTATCTTCAATTGGTGTATATCCACTTGGTGCTATAATTTCTTTTAAGTAATATTTTCCAATTGGTAAATTTGATATATTTATCTTTCCATTTAATGTAGTAAGTCTTGTATGTGTATTTTCACTATTATCTTCTGATAAATAATATTCTCTTGCTGTATTTTCTTCATTTTCATTATAAACTAATTTTATTTCTTCATCTTGTTCATTATATAATTTAAATACAACAGCATTGCTTTCTATTAATTCTCCATCTAAATTTGTTTTTTGAATACTTACATTTCCTCTGTCTTTTCCATTTTGAACTGTATATTGATATTCTTTATTTTCTGCAATATTCATTATTGTTTCTTCGCTACTTGCTACATATCCTTCTGGTGCTTCTATTTCTTTTAATGTATAATTTTTTCCGACTGTTATTCCTTTTAATCTGATTTTTCCATTATAAGTTTCAATAATTGTTGTAGCATTTTCATTTGTATCATCTGTTATTTTATAAACAGAATAATCTTCTGTATTATCCTTTTTTTCAAAATAAACTTTATTTCCGTTTTCGTCATATACTTCAAATTTTGCAACATCTTCTGTTATTAAATTATTTTCATAATCTATTTTGCTAATTATTATATTGTTATTACTGATTGAATTATTCTTGTAATTAAGTATATAATTTGGACTGGTTTTATAAATATATATTGAATTTTCTTTAGTACTTATTTCATATCCTTCTGGAGCTTCTATTTCACTTATATAATATCTTTGTTCTAAGTCAAGTCCTGAAATATTTATTTTTCCTTTATAAGTAGATAATTCCTCTACTTTTTCTTCATCTGAATCTTCTTCTGTTGCCATCCTATAATGACTTCCTTCATCATCTTGAATATTTAAATCAATAAATTTATAATCTTCCCTCTTATTCCAACTTATATACTTTTGTACTTTAAACTTAGCTTTTCCTTCAGTTATTAATTCATTTGTAACTGAATCTATTTTATTTATTTCAAGAGTCCCTTTTTCATTTATAATATTATCTCTTACTTCTACATTTATTATATTATTATTATCTACATCTTCATTTGTAATAGAAAATTCAATTAGCTCAGGATTTATTTCATAATTATTTGGTGCTTGTACTTCTTGTACATAATATGTACCAACTGGTAATTTATAAATAGTTAAACTATCTCCTGTTATAATTTCTTCTACCGTATTTTCATCATTCTGTTCAGCATATTCATATTCAGTACTTCCCCAAGAATATTTTTTCTTAAAGTTAATTTCATTTTTGTTTTCATCAAGTATTCTATATGTTACATTCGTATTATTAAATGAAATATATTTACCTTCGCTATCTCTTTTATTAATTTTTACTGTTGTATCTGTATAATTTTGAACTTTTACTACTACTGGAGAGATATCCTCTGTTATTGTCGTACTTTCATCCAAATTTGATATTAAATCATATTTATATCCCATTATATTTCCATATTCCAGTGCTTTTTTATCTTCTCTAGTATTGGCTGTATATTTTATGAATAACATATCTCCATTTTCTAATTGTACATTTTCATTGAATTTTACTCTAAAAGCTCTCATATCTTTTGTATATTCATCTTGCCATATATTTTCATCTTGTGCTTCATTAAAATTAACATTATATTTTGTATCATTTACCCCTTGTGTATATTCTAACCTGTTTGTTGTTCTAAGCGAATTTAATGTGTATTTTATATTATAATTATCTCTAATAATTTCTTCTTTATTTCCATTTGTTTTTAAAATATATACTGACAAACTATCAGGATTTAATACATATCCACCTCCAACATCTGTATCATTTTCTTTATCACCATTTATACCTGGTAAAAGATCATAGATTTCTATATTTTTTATCTTACCTCTTGTGTATTTTTCATCCTGATACAAATGTGATTCTAATTTTAATGTAAAATCTAATTCATTTTCTTTATTTATCCTTATATTATATTTCTCTTCTTTTTTAGAATTTACCTCTCTTAAAGTTCCTTTATCTATATATTTTACAGCATCAATTTTATTATTTGAAATCCAATCATCACTTTTTATGCCAGAATACCCATTAATATTTGAATCTACTTGTGGTATTTTAAATTCCCATTCTTCTTCTTTTTCATCTTGATCAATCTTCATTATTGTTGTATCATAAAAATCTCCTATTGTTTTTTCTTGCATTTCTGTAGCAAAATATATTTCTACTCTATAACCTGGATTTATTTTATTATATTGCAAGTTATAATTTATTTCATATACATTTCTTTCTTTATCTCCTTCATTTTTAACAGTTGTCGCATTGGCATTCATTCCTCCTCCAATACCTAATGTTTGTCCATTCATGTCAAAATATTTAAATCCTACCATTTTTAATTCAAATGGTTTATCTATAATTTCGTATATAGTAGATGGTGATATTCCACATTCTCCATCATTTGTTATAGTTACTTTCCAAATAACACTATCATAATTATTATCTAAATTATGTACCCCATCATTAAAATTTATATAATCTCCATATATTTTAGTATTAAAAATACTTTCATCAAATGTTGAATTCCCATTTTCTTTGTTATTTTTATCATATGCAAAAATTGCTTGTTTTTTTATCTGTGCTGATTTTATTATGCTTGGTTCAATTTTTACTGCAGACCATACTGAATTTTCATCATTATCATAAAAGTCTTCTTCTATATCTTTATCATAATCATATGAAGTCTCTGAATCATAACATTTTCCATCATTTAAATTTGTGGCTCCGTTTGATGTATATTTTCCCCAATATCCAACAATTTCATATGAATCAGATTTTATAACTCTTTCATAGTCATCAATAACCCATTTAACATAATTAACGCCATTAATTGACGAATCCGTATAATCATCCTCTGAATAGTAAGAGTTTGATTGACAGCTATATATGATATAACAACCTTGCCCTGGTTTTAGTATTCCCTCCGCTTCAATTTCAAATTCTCCATATTCATTTGACCAACAATCCCACTCAATATCATCATTTTCATTTAAATAATTATTGGCTTGGTATCTATTGTAATTACTTTTATATGGTGATAATCCTCTAAAATCATTTACAAATAATGTATCATAATTATAAGTGTTTTCATAAAAGTTCGTATATGTCGTTGGCGAAGATATTATCGTTATTGGTCCATTACTATTATACGTATTATACTTAAGTGTATTAAATCCAAGAAAACGAAATCCTTTTGGCACTTTTAATTTTATTGTTGTATCTTCCATATCTAATTCATTTATAGAATCATTAATAAAATAAGAATAATATGTTATAATTTCATTATCACTTAATGAAAATTTAGACAAATCTGTATTGTACATATCTATTGTTGCATTTCCATTCATCATATCCTGATAAGTATTCCTTGCTAATACTCCTGTTTGAACATAATATCTTGTCTCTACTTTATGATATACTATTGCATTTATTTCAGGGTTACTCCACACATATATATAATTATATGGAATCTCATAATTTGGCCTATTATCTGGATTATTATAGTATCCTGAATTATATCTTACTGCATCTAAAAATGCATCATAACTATAATTATATTCTTCTCCATTTTGCACAGCTTTTGGCACAACTAAGATATATGTTTGTTTTAACTCACTATTTGCAGGAATTTCAACTTCACAATATATTGAAGCTCCTGTTGGTCCTCTACTCTCTATACTATTGCTGTTAGATGCAAAACCATTATATTGATTTGTCATGTACTTATAATTTTCTACATAATAATATGAGTTCGTAGTATATCCAACCATTCCAAATTTCATTGTATTTCCACAAAAATTTCCTGGATAATAAAAATCTAATCTAGATGATGAATTAGCCATCGGAGAAATATCCATAAGAGCTACTATTTTACTTTCAGATGTATTATTAGTTAATGTTACAGTGTATTCAATAATATCCCCATCACTAATCAAATTCAACTCATCTCCACTAGTAATTTTCGTATATCTACTATTACTTAAATAATTAGCATATCTTGAAGTTATTTCCTTATTCAAAGAAATATCATCTATTTCTATCATTGTGGAAGCTGAAGAAGTTAAATCTCCCAATTTAACTGTATTGGTAATTGTTTTTGCCTTTTTTGTATCAACTATACAATTCAATAATAATTCTATAGTCTCTTCTCCACCAATTTCAATCTCTTTTGAAATTATATATGGTGCGTTCTCAGAAACTGAATATCCATTTTTTTTCAATTCATCTATACATGTATCTGTTAATGTTACTTCTATTGGTAAATTATCAGTAAAAGTTTTTGTTACAGCAAATCTACTATTATTTTTCATTGTTATTGTGTAAATAATATCTTTATTCTTTGAATTTACTTTTGTTTTGTTAACTTTTTTACTAATAGAAAGTTCTTCTTTATCTTCAGCAATAGTAATATCTTTTTCTGTATTAAGAACAATCTCACTTGTAGTCTTATTTGCTGGATACATTGTTGCTTCTATAATATTTGAAATTTTATCATTTCCATTTGATACATATCCTTGAGCTATATTTAATTTATCAGAATATAATGTTGTCGTAATATCAGAAAAAGGATTAAAATTGCCATTTACTTTGTTATCTTCCAAATTAGGGTTAAATACTACCAATTCAAATGTAATAGCATTATTTTCTGCATTTAAATCTAAAATATTATATCTGCCAATATAACTTTCTGGCATATTAATACTAAATAATAACTCATCATTAGAATAAATATTATTTCCATTATATGTAATATTATCTGGTAAAGAAATACAATCTGGCAATGTTAATGTATCTTTTACTTTTACAGAATAAGTATATATACATCCAACATCTGAACTAAAATTTTCAGCTGAAAAATTATATTCTATATTTTTAGATAATTTATTTTCAGTATCAATTTTTACAGAATCTATATTAGCTCCTTTTATTAAATTACTCCAATTAAATTGTGCAACCCATTTAACACTCAATTCTTCATCTATTTTATTATTACTAGATTGTCCTCTTTCATCAACTCTTTCCGGTTTCAAAACAATTGTTTCTTCTTCATTACACATACCATTTGGGACAAGCATTTGTAATTCAATTTGCGTAGTAGTTCCTGGTGATAAACTATAATCCAAATAATAATCTGATATTTTTCCATTTTCATCTAATTCTTTTTTCAATTCCACTGTTACTGTTTCTTGATGTTCACCATTAGATTGAAATATCATTTTATTATCAATCATTCCAAGAATTTGTCCATTTGTATTTGGATTACCATTTTCATCTGTTATATGAACTTTTATGTGAGCATTTTCCTTAGCATTTGGAGTAGAGTATGAATTCTTTATAGTTATTTTATGTTCCTCACCTGCTTTTACAATTTCTTTTTCACTCTTTAGCCTTATTAAAACTTCATAATTAACAATTTCATCACCGATCTCACTAGCAATAGACATTACATTCGTCGTAGTAAGTAATAAAATTATTAACATAATCGTTACAAAAGTTTTTTTCAAACATCCCTTCATAATAATCACCTCAAAGTTATTTTATTTCTATTTTACTATATATAATATAGATATTACTGTCAAGATACTGATTTTCTCATGTTTAGCTTTCTCTTTAGGGATATTCATTTTATATATTTTTTTACATTTATATTACATTTTTATAATAAAAAATTCTTATCAATGTCAGAACACATCTGATATTAATAAGAATTCTTAATAAATTATTTTACTAATTTTACCATTGCATCTTTTAATTCTTCTAAGTCTTTTTCTGCAGATTCCATACTATCTGCTTTTACACCCATATACAATTTTATTTTTGGTTCTGTTCCAGAAGGTCTTACACAACACCAAGCATTATTTTCTAATTCATAATATAAAACATTTGATTTTGGTAATCCTGTTTTTCTTTGTTCTCCTGTCACTAAGTTTTTAATTTCATCAAGTTCAACATCTTTAAATTCAATTACTTTATATTTTCCTATCTTTTCTGGTAAATTATTTCTCATATTTGTCATCATAGACTTTATTTTTTCAGCTCCATCAGCACCTTCTAATACTATTGAAACTTGATCTTCTTTATAGAATCCATATTTTTTATAAATTTTCATCATTTGATCCCATAAAGTCATTCCTTTTGATTTATAGTATGCAGCAGCCTCGCACAATGACATTACTGCAGAAATACCATCTTTATCTCTTGCATAATCACCAATTAAGCATCCATAACTTTCTTCAAATCCAAATACATATTTATCTCCATCGGTCTTTTCTTCTTCTCTTTTCATAACAGCACCTATATTTTTAAATCCTGTTAAAACTTCAATACACTCTAATCCGTAGTTTTTTGCAATTGCTTTAGCTAGTTCAGATGATACAATTGTAGTTATAAACATTCCATCTGCCGGTAATAATCCTTTTTCTTTCATTTGAGAAATTCTATATTCTGCAATCAATAATGCTGACATATTTCCTGTATATGTCATATATTCTCCTGTTTTTGTATCTTTTGCATATATTCCAAGTCTATCAGCATCTGGATCATTTGCAAGAACAACATCAGCATCTACTTTTTTGGCTAACTCTAATGCTAATTTAAATGCTTTTTTGTCTTCAGGGTTAGGGTAATCTACTGTTGGGAAATTTCCATCTGGTTTTTCTTGTTCTGGAACTACATATACATTTTCAAATCCTAATTCTTTTAATAATCTTGATGTTACTGTATTTCCAGTTCCATGTAATGGTGTATAAACTATTTTTAATTTTTTTCCTTCTTCTCTTACAATTTCAGGATTTAATACTAAACTTTTTAAAGTATTTATATATTTATCATCCATTTCTGTTCCAACAACATTAAATAATCCTTTATTTACCGCTTCTTCTTTGCTTATATTTTTTATTTCTTTAAAATCTGAAATAGCTCTTACTTTTGCTATTATATCTTTATCTCTTGGTGCAACAATTTGTGAACCATCATCCCAGTAAACCTTATATCCGTTATATTTTGGAGGATTGTGACTAGCTGTTATCATTATTCCTGCTGTACATCCTAATTGTCTTACGGCAAATGATAATTCTGGAACTGGTCTTAATTTTTCAAATAAATATGTTTTTATTCCATTTGCATTTAAAATTAAAGCTGTTTGTAAACTAAATTCATCTGACATTCTTCTTGAGTCATAACTAATTGCAACACCTTTATCTTGTGTTCCTTGTTCTATTATGTAATTAGCTAATCCTTGTGTTGCTTTTCCAACTGTATATTTATTCATTCTGTTTGTTCCCATTCCTATTACACCACGTAAACCTGCTGTACCAAATTCAAGTTCTTTATAAAATCTATCTTTTATTTCCTCATCATTTCCTTTTATCTCTAGTAATTCTTTTTTTGTTTCTTCATCAAATGCTGGTTCTGTACACCATCTTTCATATTCTTTTAAATAATCCATCTTTATTCTTCCTTTCGTATTTATTAAAAAAGCTACTGATTTTAAACCAGTAGCAATATTATATATTATTTTAAATTATAGAATTTTCTATATAGCTCTCTTGCTGTTTCTGGGCTATCTGTTCCTGTTGCATTTTTTACAGGAGCAAATTCTTCTTCCCTTTTTACTCTTAATATAGCCATATCATCTAATTCTCCAAAAGCATCAAATAGAAATGCTTCAAATTTGTATGCATTTGGTCCATCTGGTACTACTTTATTTCCATCTTTATCTATATATGTTGCTTTTTTAAAAGCTGTATGGTATGGTAATGGTTTATTTCCCATTCTTTCAATTGCATCAATATTAAATAAATTACACAAAATATGAGATTCTCCAAAAACAAGTTCTCCATTATCGTCAACTTGTTCTGACATATCATCAGGTATTTCAGTATATTCAATTACTGATGGTCTTCCATTTTTCTTGCAAAAAACTCCAACCTTTTCTTTTGGGTTTGCTTTTACTACAGATTTTCCTGCTGCAGTTACTTTTTTATCTATGGCAATTCCCATAAGTACAGGATCTACCATTTTCACTAAACAATTATCAACTCCACCAATAAATACCCATTCAACGCCTAATTCTCTCATTTTTTTAGTCATTCCATTTTTTACTAATGCTTCATATATTCCACCATGACCATTTGCAGCTTCTTTTACAAGTCCATCTTCACCAATTAATATTTTTCCTTCCATATCAACCATTGGTAATTCTTCTTGAATAAAGAAAAACAAATTTTTATCTTTTTATTTTATCATTTTTACACTGCCAAAACAACTAAAAAATCCAAGACCGTGGGGTTTCACCCCACACCCTGACCGGTTTTTGAAAAAGCCGGACAAAAACTTTTATTAAAATATATCTAAAAGAATAAGAAAAAACTAAATTTAATAAAGAAAAGCTAAGAATACTTTTTATTAAACCATCTAAAGAAAAAACATCTACAGAAGTGGTATTTACAGAAATATTAGAATTAATTGTTAAAATTAATTCTGAAAAACAAATTTCTTTATTAAATAAAGTTTCTCCTAAGTTTCTTATTGCTAAGGTTATATTTGAAAAAATATCTAAAAAATAAGTTAATAAAAAATAAGAAAAATTCATACATAATCCATAAATAATTAATTTAAAAATAAAAGAAAAAGGTTTTTCAGATTCCATATATGTAATATGAGAAATAAAATATTTAATTGCAAAATATAATAAAAATCCTAAAAGTAATGAATTAGCAATTAATAATATTCCGTTTGAGGTTGAAGTACCAAAAATATTTTCAAAATTTTTATCTTTTAAAATATCAGAATTTATAGTATCAATGTTTGGATAGTTATTTTGCCATTGATCGAACCTCATACTCGTCGATATGGCAGCCCTTCATCGTGGACTCGACCAGCTCGCGGGCCATGATGTGGTAGGCGTCACCGATCTTGACGAAGGCATATTCCAGATTGGGGTACAGAAAGTATGCAGTCTTGCCGATGCCGGAAGCACCGATCATGAGACAGTGAATATCGTCGCTGTCTACCAGAGCGGTGAGTTCACCCTTTTTGCCCTTGCACCCCAGCACCAGCCCCTGCTCTGCGGGGCGGT
>OLWA01003440.1_pt1 | contig 12005 bp, 11 predicted proteins | sample 1673251 | NCBI WGS metagenome assembly OLWA01 (sample SAMEA3178937, study PRJEB25190) | human gut metagenome | biome: human gut; feature: human-associated habitat; material: faeces | place: Austria | collected 2013
GAAAACCGACATTTTTATTTTACATTTTTCCTACATTCTTATAATATCATTAACACTTGGGAACAATGTTGATTTGTTCTAATGAAGAATTTAACCTAGATTTTATAAAAGAATATATAAATAAATTAAAAGATGAAAAAGTAGAAAATCAAAAAATATTTATTATGTGTATAAGAAATTTTGATTATAATATTTTATATAATTACATTCTTGAAAGGTTTGGTGAAAATAATGAATAATGGTTCACTAAACACAAAATTTGTAAAAGACTATATTAATTTTTTAAAAGGTGATGATTCAAAAATTAATGGACTTTTGAAGTATGCATTTTATCTTTTGATAAAAAAAACGGATGAGTTAAGTTTGAATTTTGCATATAGTATAATAATAAATTATTCATTAAAATATCAAGATTATAAACCGCTTATTGAATTTTCAATTATTTTTGGGTATTCACCAATATTAGATATTTTGTATAATGAAGTTGGTGCTTCAACATCAAAAGAAATTGAAAATTTTATTGCAAGTTATTATATATCTGATAATAAGCTTAACGGAAAAGTACTAACATCTGGGCAAAAAATTATTTATAAAATGATTAATTGTAAGAGCGATTATTCTATTGTTGCCCCAACTTCATTTGGAAAAACGGAATTGATGTTAGAAAGTGCTATGATGTCAAAAGGAGATTGTATAATAATAGTTCCACTTATTGCATTATTGTCACAAGTTAAATGTGATTTGTCTTTATTATTAAAAGAAAATAATAAAATAAATAATCATACCTTACACTGTAATGAAAAAGCTCGCACTTTGTGCCAAGTCACTTATGCTAATGATGGCTTTCGTTGCCATTTCTTGTACTAACAATGACGCTTCGTCATCTGCCGCTCCGGCTAAAGAATCAACCGCTGATAAAGTAACGTCTATCAACATCCGCTATATCGATGCCGACTCGATAGCAGCCCACTATAATCTTGCCAAAGATTTCAAGGAAGCGCAGATACGCTCTTTCAGCAAGATTGACAATGCTCAGCGCACCCGTGGTGCCGAACTTCAGAAACTCGGCAACTCCATCCAGCAGAAAATGAATTCTAACGGATATCTTTCACAGGAAAGCTATAAGGCTGATGTTGACAATTTCAACAAGAAGCAGTCAGACGCGGAAAATTATATAGCAAGTCTTCAGCGCGAGGCTGAGCAGGAGATGATTCAGCAGCAGATGCAGCTTACCGACTCTATCGAGTCATTTATCAAAGATTATAATGCCAAGAAGCATTATGACGCTATCTTGTATAAGGCTGCCGGAGTATATTTCAACCCCGACCTTGACATCACCGAGGAAGTGATAAAGGGTCTAAATGCCCGCTATAACAAAGTCAGCGAGAAGTAATCGGGATATTACTATCCGGTCTGTAACATAAAAAGGATTCCTTACGGCCTATAATTGTCGTAAGGAATCCTTTTTTTTAGCCTGAACATAAGGTATTGATGACATGTTTTATTTAAAAATAGTAAAAACGTGGCGGTTTAATGCCACTTTTTAACTATTTTCGCGTAACGATTTATTTAGAGAGAATATGGAACGTATCAAAGTAAAGATTATCAACAGGTCAGGACATGAACTGCCGGCTTATGAGACACCCTCTTCGGCAGGAATGGATGTAAGGGCATGTCTTAAAGAGCCTGTTACTCTTGCTCCGTTACAGCGCGCATTGATTCCCACCGGACTATATATACAGTTGCCTCACGGTTATGAATGTCAGATTAGACCGCGTTCCGGTCTTGCCCTGAAACATGGTATTTCACTTGTCAACACCCCCGGCACAGTGGATGCCGATTATCGCGGGGAGATAGGGGTGATATTGATAAATCTGTCTGACACGCCGTTTGTCGTCAACGACGGGGAGCGTATATGCCAGATGGTTATAAAAGAGTATACGCGTGTTGACTGGGAGCCGGTCGACAGGCTTGATGAAACCAAGCGTGGTGACGGAGGGTTCGGTCACACCGGGGTAAACTGATAATCTCGTTGACTTATGAAGCATTACTTCCGTAACTTATTTTTCGGTTTTGCCGGGTTGGCTGTATTTTGCCTGCCGGTTGCCGGTCATTCGGCAAGAAAAAGTGAGGCAGGGGCTATGGCTGATTCCCGCAAGGCTGATTATGTGTTTATGGAAGCCATGCGGCAGCATGCCCTTGAAAATGAAGATGCCTACTATGAACTTCTCGGGAGGGCGTATGAACTTGACACGACCAATAGTGAAGTGGCGTTTTACCGTGGATACTATGATCTGATGGTGTCACGTGAAGACTCCGCCACCTTTGAAAAGGGGTATGCCATGATGAAGCGTCATTTTGATGAGAAGCCCGACGACTTTTATTGCAGCTTCGTCTATGGCTCGATCAATGACCAGCTTGGAGAGCGTGACGAGGCGTTGAGAGTGTGGACTTCGCTTGACCGGGCTTTCCCGACAAAGACGGAGGTCGCATTTAAGCTTGCCGAGGCGCTTGCCTCTTCTCAGGATTCGGCAAACGTGGCGAAATCCATAGATGTATATGAACGCATAGAAAAGTCGCAAGGAAAGAATATTCCCGTGTCAACCCGTAAAATCAGGGCTTATTTTATATCGCAGGACACCGCGTCTATATTCAATGAGGTGCAGGAGCTTATAAAGTCATCACCCCGAAGTCCTGAAAACAGTGTGTTTGCAGGTGACATTTACGCGATGTTTTCAGAGCCTGACTCCGCATTATATTATTATAACCGAGCGTGTGAGATTGACCCTACTTTCGGTCTTGCCTATTACTCACGCGCCAATTATTACAAGTCGATTGACGACAGCGTGGGCTATGACCGCGAGGTGTTTCAGGCATTGAAGCAGGAGAGCCTTGAGCTTGACACGAAGCTTGAACTGCTTACCGGCTATATACGTGCCCTGTATGAGGACCCGGCGCAGCAGCCGCGCATTCAGGAACTGTTTGCGACTCTTATCGAGCAGCATCCTCATGAAGTTGCCATCCATGACCTTTACTGTTCCTATCTGATTGCGATAAGCGATTTTGCGGGGGCTGCGGAGCAGATGAGCTACGCCCTTGACGTCGACCCTTCTGTCGAGGACAGGTGGCGCACTCTTATGGGGCTCTATATCCAGCAACGTGACTTCGCCGCTGCCGCCAAGGCAGGCGAGACGGCTCTTAAATATCACCCGGAGAGCCCTATGATAAATCTTGTGCTCGGCACTGTATACAGCCAGATGAAGGAATACGATAAGGCTCTCGGGGCGCTTGACCGGTCGCTCGCTCTTACCGATCCTTACAATCAGGAAGAATTATCATCAGTATATTCCACTATCGGTGACATACATTATGCCAAGGGTGACACTGATGAAGCTTTTGACTATTACAACAAGGCTATAGAGGCTAATCCCCAAAACATGCTTGCGCTTAATAACTGCGCCTATTATCTTGCCGTGGAGGGGAGAGATCTTGACCGCGCCGAGCATATGAGTGCGCTGACATTGAAGGACCAGCCCGACAATGCCACTTCGCTTGACACATATGCCTGGATTATGTTCAAGAAAAAGGACTATGTGCAGGCTATGGTCTATATAGACAAGGCGCTTGAAAACACTGAGGAGCCGTCGTGTGAGCTGTTTCATCATGCAGGTGACATATACTTCATGAATGCCGAGCCTGAGGCGGCGCTTGATTTCTGGGAGAAAGCTCTTGAGCTTGAACCTGAGAATGAGTTGCTTCAGAAGAAGGTAAGCCACAAGACTTATTTTTATGAATAATATATTTTGATTTTAATGAGAATCCCGCGTATATTAACGATTTTGCTGTGTGTCGTCGTGCTGGCGTCATGTCGTTCGTCTCATACCGCTACCAAGACTGTCCCTGAATTACCGGCTGCTTCCGTGCCGGAGAGATACAAAGCCCTTGTCGGGTCTTGCGGGTCGTGGAATGATGTCTCAGTACCGCTTAGTGTCGACATCGTGTCGCCCAAAAGTTTCTCTATCTCTGGAAGGGCTAAGATGGTGCGCGGCAAGTCGGTTGATATCAGCCTCCGCATGCTTGGCTTTGAGGTGGGGAGGATATATGCCAATGCCGATTCCATATATGGCATGGTCAAGGTCGGCAAGACCTGTATGGCTGAAAGTCTTGCGGAGATATTTCCCGGTATGCCTTTTACGATAGGCAATCTTCAGGATATGCTTATGGGGCGTGTCTTTCTTATGGGTAGTGACACATCGCTTGACGGCAGCATTGGCAAGTTTGACGCAGAGTTGACTGATTTTAACTGGATTCTTGTCCCGAAGACTCACCCCGAGGGGATTGAATATGGATTCACCGTGTCGCTTGATGACGTGTTGCGCTCACTTGTGGTAGCTGTGACTAAGACAGGTACAGTGGCGCAGTGTGACTATGGCAATGCCTATGCTGACAAAAAGACGGGCGTTCTGATGAATGGACTTACCGTAAAAGCCGAGATTCCCCGCAACAGGATTGATGCTTCTATAGCCTGGCGGTGGAATGACGCAAACTGGAATCAGGGCGTGACGTCATCGTGGTCGACACCGAAAGGCTACAAGCGTGTCAAGGCGTCGGAACTTATGAAGAGTATAAACTAAAAAAGTCAGTGACATGAGCCGAAATCTTTATTTTCTGTTTCTTGCCGCTGTAATGTTGTGTGTGCCTGTCTCAGAGGCAAAGAAGCCGCAGCGCAATCTTAACAGCATAAAGAAAGAGCAGCGTGCCACTGAAAAGGCGATAAAGCTTACTGCCGAACAGATTGAGGCAAATACACGCAAGACTAACCATACGCTTAACCAACTTAACGCGCTCAATGCTGAAATCAGGGAGCATGAACATTCTATAAATACGCTCGCCTCACAGGTCAACGCCATTAACGGAAAGATTTCTTCGTTAAGTGACTCGATTGACAAGCTTGATGATAAGCTTGCCTTGATGCGCGACAGTTATGCCGTCTCTGTGAAGAGGGTTAACGCGGCGCGGGAAGGCTCGATGTCAAAACTCGCGTTTATCTTTTCGTCTGATTCATTTTTTCAGGCTTATCGCAGAATGCGCTATCTGAGGGAGTTTTCAAAGTGGCGTGACCGCAAGAGCGGTGAGATAAAGGTGGTTCAGGACTCGTTGACAATGAGAAAGAGCGAGCTTGCCCGATTGCAGGAACAGAAGGGCGAGTCGCTTAAAAAGATGAGTGTAGCGCGTAGTCAGCTTGCAAGCAAGCAGCAGGCTACCTCGATTCTTGTCGAAGAACTTAAAAAGGAGAATACATCTCTGCGCAGGGTGTTGCGTGAGAAGGAAGAGCAGGCGAGGGCTTTGGATCAGGAACTTGACAGGCTGATTGCTGAAGAGCAGCGTCGCAGGGAGGAAGAAGAGCGTCGTCTTGCCGAGGAACGCCGGAAAGCCGAGGAGCGGCGTATTGCTGAAGAACGTCGCAAGGCTGAGGAGCAACGTCTTGAACAGGAACGTATTCTTGCCGAACAAAAGAAGGCGGAGGAGACGGCTGCCGCTTCTAAGAAAAAAGACAAAAAGCAGCAGAAAAAGAAGGATGATAAATCAGGTAAGAAAGTTGACAGCAAGAAACCTGTGACCACAGCCCCCGACAAGACTGTTGCCGAGGCAAAACCGACACCGGCGCCGTCGGAGAAAAAGAGCGGCGGCACGTCGGCAGGATTTAACAAGGCTGAGGATTCCCGTAAGCTGACCGGTAGCTTTGAAAGCAACAAAGGCAGATTGCTGTTTCCAGTAAGCGGCCGATATAAGATTGTCCGTCCGTTTGGACGTCATCAGCATCCTGACCTCCCTCATGTAACGACCGACAACGGTGGTATCGATATCGAGGTGGCTCCGGGAGGAAATGCGCGTGCGGTTTATGAGGGTACAGTCTCTGCCATATTCCGTCAGCCGGGATTCAATACAATCGTGATGGTGCGTCACGGCAATTACCTTACCATTTATGCTAATTTGAGCGATATAATGGTTAAGAACGGAGATAAATTGAAGCAGGGACAGACAATAGGACGTGTCTATTCCGATCCCGATGACGACAACAGGTCGATACTCCACTTTGAGCTTCGCAAGGAAAAGGAAAAACTGAACCCCTCGGCCTGGGTAAAATAATTCATTGCATAGTAATTTATATAGCTACGCGGCGGTTCATAGTTGATTACATAACAATAATGCATAAAGGCAACGGGGACGAGTCTATGCTCGTCCCCGTTGTCAGTAATCAAAGCCTTGTAAGTGTCTTGTCAGCACATTTTTACTGTCAGCTCATCGACGGCTGACGGCTTGTCTGGCGAGAGCGGAAATCGCTGTCACGCAGCTTGGCAATGGCACGCAGGTACTTCCTGATTGACGATACCATCTCCTGGGTTTCCTGAAGCATGTTGAGGTAAACATATACTACAGTCATCGAGGCTGTGTCGCCTTCCCTCAGCTGGTCATGAAGTCGGTGATAGGTGTCGGAGATTGTGTCTTTTATCTCATCGCAGTGACGTCGCAGTACCGGCACCGTTTCTTCAGCACCTGTCTCCATCAGGTCGAGGGTGTCATTGAACAGGGTGCTTACGCGTGTGCGGATTAATTCGTAATCCTCTTTGTATTGCTGTGGCAAGGGAAGGAAATTATTCTCGACATGCTCTTTGCTCACTTCCGTTATGCCTCTTAGATTGTATAGAATACCCATACAGCAATTATTGCTCAGGTGAAACCACGTGCTTTTCTCGATAGCCGTCTTACGGTCGACATGACGCAGGCAGAGAGTCTCTTTCCTGCGTGCATTTTTCAGGATATTTTTCCGCTGTATAAGGCTTGCTTCAGCCTTGCTTAACACTTTGGAGTTTTCAGAGATGAAAGCCTTTGTTATAGCCTGATATGATTCGTTGGCGTAGGTGAGAAATTTGTGCTGTTGGTCAAAGATGTAGACAAGCAGCATGTTCCATGCCTCCTTTTGGTCGTCGGTCGACAGGATGGCGCTGAACATTGCATCGCCCTTTTCTTCCTTATTGCGCTTGCGGAAGCGGCGATTGCTTCTTATTATAAGCACTATCGTCAACACTCCGAGTGCAAACATCACCCATTGTCCTCCGAAATGCATTGCTGTAACGATGATTCCTGCGCCGATGAACGCCGCGCCGGCAGTAAGAAACCATCCTCCTATTACCGAGATGACTCCGGTGATTCGGAATACGGCACTTTCCCTGCTCCATGCCCTGTCGGCAAGCGATGTACCCATTGCGACCATGAATGTCACGAATGTCGTTGAGAGAGGGAGTTTGAGCGAGGTTCCGAGGGCTATGAGTGTTCCGGCAAGCACAAGATTTACAGAGCCGCGTATAAGGTCAAATGCGGCACCTTGTTCCATTATTGTCTCGTCAGTGTTAAAGCGGGTGTTGAACCATTTTCTTACCCTGACAGGCGTAATACGGCGGAACCATTCGATTATATTAAGCGACCATCTTACGAGTCGGCGTGCTATGCGCGATGAGCCAAACATCTCGTCGCCTACCTGCTGGCTGCTGAGTCCGATTTCGGTTTTTGACACATTGCGCGCCTTTTTTGACGTGGCAAGCGATACGACCATTATCAATCCGGCTCCTATCAGGAAATATAGCGGAGTGTCTGACGGGGAATTGAGCGATTGCATCAGGTAGCCCGTCGAGTCACCGGCTCCATTGGCGGCATAATCCTGGTAAGCCGACAGTCCGCTCAGCGGCACGCCGATAAAGTTGACCAGGTCATTTCCCGCAAACGCCACGGCAAGGGAAAATGTTCCCATCATCACAATCACTTTAAGCACATTTACCTTCACGGCGTGGAGCAGCTGCATGAGCAAAGTGAAAAACACCATGCACCCGATAAGAATCATCCCTGTATATTGGTTGACCCAGGCTTTCACTTCCGGAGTCATGAAGGTGAGGTCTTTGACTCCTTTTATTAGCATGAAGTAGATTATGGCTGTGGCACATACACCTCCGAATATGCCGATTTTCCATTTAAGATTACTCTTGTAGTTAAATGAGAAGATTATTCTTGACAGGAACTGGACGACAGTGCCGAAAAAAAATGCGATAGCCACCGACAGGAATATACCTAAGATTACCGACAGGGCTTTTTCGGTATTGAGCAGATCATTGAAGCCCATGTCGCTGCCTCCGGCAATCTTTATGAGAGCCACGACAAATGTTGCGCCCAGCAGTTCAAATACCATCGAGACTGTGGTCGATGTGGGCATGCCTAATGAATTGAACACGTCAATCAATATTATATCCGTGACCATTACTGCCATGAATATGCAGATCAGGTCGTAGAAAGAGAAGTGTTCAGGGCGGAATATCCCGTGCCGGGCAATGTCCATCATTCCATTGCTCATTGCTGCGCCGATAAACACGCCGATTGACGCTACAATAAGTATGCGCTTGAAAGATGCAGCCTTGGAGCCTACTGCCGAATTAAGAAAATTTACCGCATCGTTGCTTACTCCTATCGACAAGTCAAATACGGCAAGCAAAAACAGGAATACGATAACGCATAGAAACATTATGTCCATATATTCAAATTATTATTGAGTTTTATTGCTAAAACAAAATAACACAGAAAACATTTCAAAAATGTTTCAAAAAATTTAAGCTATTATTAACCTCCGGTCGACTGCTTTTTTGAGGTGGGAAATGTCATGGTGAAGATGAGGCCGCCTGTTCGCCTGTTTTCTACCTTTATCGTCCCCCGGTGGAGCAGGACTGCGTTTTTGGCTATCGACAGTCCGAGGCCTGTCCCTCCTGCCGCACGCGACCTCCCTTTGTCCACGCGATAAAAGCGCTCAAAGAGCCGTGGCAGATGCTCTTCATCGACACCTTTGCCGTCGTCGGCTACTGTGACAGTTATTCGGCTGTCGTCGATTCGGCAGTTGATAGTGATTTTGCTGCCTCCGCTGTAGGAGACAGCGTTTTCAATCAGGTTGTGGAATATTGATTCGAGCATTCCTCGGTTGCCGTCAATCGGTAGCGGGACGCTTACCTTGTTGTCAATGATAAAGCCTTTTGATTGGGACGTCGTCCTTGCCTCTTCCGTGACCTCGGCTATGATGTCGGCAAGATTTACCGTCGACATCTCGATTGAGGTGCTTCCGTCTTCCATGCGTGTGATTAGCGACACGTCGGCAAGGAGTTTTCTCAGACGCCCGGAGTTCACGAGACACCTGTCAATAAATTCCATGCGTTTTTCGGGAGGCAGGTCGTCATGCTCTTTCAATGTCTCAAGAGACACCTGTATTGCTGAGACAGGTGTCTTCAGCTCGTGGTTGATATTGTTGGTGAGCTGTTTTTTTATGCGCTCTTTCTCTTTCTGCTGGTGGAGGGCAGCCGAGTGTTCGCGGTCACGTTCCCATAACGCTTTTTGCAAGCGAGAATACATTTTAACGATGTTGCTTGAGATTTCGCCCAGTTCATCGTGGGGAAACGGCTCCGTGTCAGAGATACGCTCTCCGTTTTCCGCTTTCCGTGCAAATGTGCTAAGTCGGGAGATATTCTGTCCAAGACGTCGCGTGGCGAAATATCCGATCACACACATTATAAAAGTGACGCCTCCCATAAACCACAGAAAGCCATAATCGGCGCGTAGCAGTCCGCTGAGTGAGACTGTATAAGGGACGGCCGTGCGCACTATTGTGCCATCTGCGCCTTTTGTCGCGGAATAAAAGTAGGTTTGACCGGTGCTTTCGCTGTGTCGGCGCACCATATATCCCGAGCCGAAACGCATCGCTTCCGAAATCTCTTTACGGTCAAGATGGTTGGTGCCGGGAATCATGTCGAGAGAGTTGTCATATTCCACATTGCCCCTCTCGTCAATAATGCTTATGCGCAGGTCTTTGAATGAATGAAAGTCGTTGAGGTCGATATCTCCAACTTGCATCCCTTTTTCAATCTCGTTGAGCAGATAGTTGTTTATGATTTGCAACTGAGTGTTTATATTGTCGGCTTTGAACTCTTTTTCGCGGTGATACTGAAATATCACAACACAACCCACAAGCAGGATGGAGTAGCCGGCAAGCCATATAAAAAGGCGTCGGTGATAAGAGAGTTTAGTCTTCGACAAATCCGTAGCCATATCCGGAGCGTGAGATTATGTTTTTTGCATAGTTTCCGATTTTCTGCCTTATGCGCGTGATGTTGACATCCACTACGCGGTCGAGCACGATGACTTCTCCCGACCATATATCCCGCAGTAGTTCTTCGCGCGAAAATATGCGCCCCCTGTCCGACATTAGTTTCATGAGTATCTCAAACTCTTTTTTGGGCAGTTTTATATCCTGCCCGTCGACGGTGCAAATCTTTTTACCGGAATCGATTTTCAGTCCCTTATAGACTATTTCAGCCGAGCCACGGGTTTGTTTTCCGGCATGCCCCTCGGAGCGGCGTAATACGGCTTTTACGCGCGCGAGCACATTTCGCAGAGTGTAGGGCTTGGCGATATAGTCGTCGGCGCCGATTTCAAATCCCTTTATCATGTCGTCTTCAGTGTCTTTTGCCGTACAGAAGATGAGTGGAATGGAGCGTGTGGCGGGATTTGACCTTATGATGCCTGCAAGCTGAATGCCGGAGATTTCACCCATCATGATATCAAGCAGAAAGAGTCTGTAGGATGGCAGATCGAGCGTCAGCGCCTCTTCGGCACTGTGGGCTACATCAACGTCATATCCCTCTGCCTCAAGGTTGAAGCGCAATGCCTCACACAGGGTTTCATCATCTTCAATGATAAGTATACGGGCGTTCATGGCTGTCGGTATATGGATTGGCTGCTGTTGCTCAGGGGTTCGGGATAAGCGCTGCGGCCTTTGGGGTTAGTAACGGTCTTATTGAGTCATAGCTTATTGTACACGAAGGCATGCCTGCGGCATAACATGCTATTTCATATTGCTGGTATGTGAAGTTGATGCCTTCCTGAAGATATACGGGTGGAAATGCCGGCAGGTGGAGGGTATCGGGATTGATAAGCAACACATCACGCAGGGTCATGTCGGAGCCGTCAATGTCATCCTTGAAATATTGGTTCCACAATCCGCTTTTAACCATAGATAGCAGGGCGGGCAGGGAGTCGGGGAGAAACATGTTGCCACTGTCGAGCATGTCGCCCGTGCTTCTTGCAAATGTCTGTCCGCAGCCGGTTGCCCCTCCATGTGCGCCCCCGAGATATACATATGAGCCAAACGAGTAGGTCAGGATGCTGTCGGTGGTGTATGCAGGGCTGAAGCGGAAGTCATATTCATAAGAGACCGATATGCTGTCGGCGATAAATGATGAAAAATCCTGTCGTGCGTCGGCAAGCAGCAAGTCACACTCCAGTCTGATAAGACTGTCGCCGTTGTCATATACTCCGTCGTGTAGTTCAAACAACGGTGTGCCTGTCTCACTTAATCCATATCTCAGCCGGTCAGCAATCCATTTTCTTACACTGTCTGACAGGCAATCGTCGCCGGTGGGATACAGGCCCGAGATTTTTGCAGTTGCATTACATCCCCCCATTACCAGAGTGTCGTTGACGTGAATCGAATCGGTCATGAATGACTCTGAGGTTTCATCTGCGTCTACGCTTTTTGCTGTGTTGGCATTGCTGCATGCCGACAGCGTGGCTAATCCTATGATTGCAGCCGCAAAGGCTCGTGTACTATTCAGTTGTGACATATCCAAATCGTTTAATTACCGCCGCAAAGATACTATAATTTGTTGATACTATCACAAAGCGGTGGATTTCATATATATAACATATTTTGTCATGCTGTTTGTTTGGACTTGTCAGCTTTTACACGCGGGCTGGTTTTCGCTCGTCCGGGCATTGCTTATACATATTGTACTATGCAATTATTTGTAAAAGAGTGTTTACGCTGCTGTTTGAAGGGCTATTTCAACAGTTCTCTATTGTTATCACCGCTTTCAAGTACGCTCATCTGGTGAATGGCAATCTGATTGAGCTTGATC
>OLWA01003442.1_pt1 | contig 11999 bp, 10 predicted proteins | sample 1673251 | NCBI WGS metagenome assembly OLWA01 (sample SAMEA3178937, study PRJEB25190) | human gut metagenome | biome: human gut; feature: human-associated habitat; material: faeces | place: Austria | collected 2013
TACAGCTGATATTGCAGTTATCTCTTTAGGTGGAGTTGTAGTAAGCAACTCTATCAAAGTAGCTGGAGATGACTTTGATGAAGCAATCGTACGTTTCATGCGTAAGAAACATAACTTATTAATTGGAGAACGTACAGCAGAAGAAATCAAGATCAATGTAGGTACAGTATACAAACGCCCAGAAAATCTTACAATGGACGTTCGCGGACGTAACCTTGTAACAGGACTTCCAAAGACAGTGACTGTAACATCTGAAGAAACAGAAGAAGCTTTAAGAGAACCTGCATACCAGATCGTAGACGCAGTACACAATGTACTGGAGAGAACTCCACCAGAATTAGCAGCTGATATTTCTGATCGTGGAATCGTTTTAACAGGTGGTGGATCTTTAATTCAGGGATTAGAAGAACTGATCGAAGAGAAGACTGGAATCAACACAATGACAGCAGAAGATCCTTTAACAGCTGTAGCAATCGGTACAGGAAAATATATCGAATATTTAGCAGATGATGATAAAAAATCAAAGGACAAATAATCATTAGAGATTCAAAGAGGCCAGGATGGCAATTCATCCTGGCCTTAATTCACGTTATACTGTAGATCAGAAGAAAGGAGAGAAAACAATGGGAAATCTCATGACGAGTTTTAATGCCGGAGTATCGGGACTGCATGCGGCGCAGGCGTCTTTGAATACTACCTCACATAACCTGGCCAATGCACAGACCACCGGTTATGTAAGACAGCAGACCATTGTGACGGATTCTTTTTATCAGACCAATCTGGGAATGCATGATGATATGCTCCAGGTAGGTACCGGAACAGCCATTGTCAAGACCAGACAGATCCGAAATGAATTTCTGGATGCGAAATACAGACTGCAGCTGGGCCGGCAGAACTTTTATGAGCAGAATGAAAAGACCGTATATGAAATAGAAGATATGATGGGAGAACTTCACGGAGAGGAGTTCCGTACATCTATCGCAGACTTGAAAGCAGCACTCAGCACGCTGTCAGAGAATCCGGATAGCATCGTAAATAAAGACCAGATCGTCTCCATTGCACAGCAGTTTGTGCAGAGGGCGCAGGTACTGTGGAATGAATTAAGTTCCTATCAGACCAGTTTAAACGATGAGGTGTCCAGACAGGTAGACCAGGTAAACAGCCTGGTGTCCCAGATCCGGGATTATAACAAAAAGATCCAGAAATATGAGGCCACAGGACAGCCGGCCAACGATTACAGGGACAAGAGAAACCATTGCCTGGATGAACTTGCCACCATCATTAATTTTGAGACTAATGAAAGTCCTAATGGGACCATTACTATATATTCAGAGGGTGCTTATCTGCTGGATGACAGCAATCAGTATTATTTGGAGACTGCGTATGAGAGTGAAACTTCCAGACTGTTAAAACCGGTATGGGCATCCGGCGGAGAGTATTATGTCCGTGGCGAACTTACCTATTCGTCCAAGACAGATACAGATGTGGGATCCTTGAAGGGAATCCTGGTATCCAGGGGAAGTTTTGTAGCCAAGTACACGGATACCCCGGTTAAGCCGGACAGCGAAGACGCCAAGTATCAGCTGGCTGACGGTACTTTTGACCAGGCAGCATATGATGCCGATTATAAGCAGTTTCAGAAAGATGTGGAAGTTTACAATGATACGGTAGGATGTTCTGTCGTAATGACGGTGCAGAGCCAGATCGACATGCTGGTTCATGGAATTGTTACAAAAGTAAATGATGCCCTGTGTCCCAATAAAGAACTGACACTGGCAGATGGAACTACCATCAAAGTGCTGGATGAAGACAAGACTTTGATCGGTGATGATAAAAACAGCACCATCGGAACAGAGTTGTTCGCAAGAAGAAGTATGCCTCGTTATGAGAAAACAACGGTAACGGTCAAGGCAGAAGACGGAACAACATCCGATATAGAAGTTTATAAATATAACGAAGAAGACCCGGAAGATACTTATTCCTTGTACACCATCGGCCAGCTGGTGATGAATCCTACTGTTTTGCAGGATTCATCTACCATTCCTACCAAGTATTCAGAGACCAGTGGAAAATATGGCGGATATGCCAACCAGGAACTGGCAGGGATTGCGGATTCCTTCAATGAAAAATTAGGTACCCTGAATCCGAATGCGCTGACGACTTACAGTGCACTGGATTTTTATGTGGGGATCTGTGGTGATTTGGCCAACAACGGAAGTGTCTGGAAAGGAATTGTGGAAAACCAGACCGTCACCGTAAACGGACTGGAAGAAGAAAGACAGAATGTAATGGGCGTTTCCACGGAAGAGGAATTGTCCGATCTGATCAAATTCCAGCGATGCTTTGATGCATCCTCCCGATATATTACAACTATATCGGAAATGCTGGAATACATTATCGAGAAGTTAGGAGGTTGATCCCATGGCATCAACATTTGGTAGTTTTGAAATCGCAAAATCAGGAATGATGACATACAATCAGGCATTGCAGGTTACATTCCATAATGTGGCCAATGTGGAGACAAAGGGATATTCCAAGCAGACGGCCAACATCACATCCATGGTAGGAAACAAATCTTCCATGATCGCACAGGGATTTGGTGTTACGGTTACGGATATCAGCAGAAGCCGTAATGAATACTATGATACCAAGTATCAGCTGACTAATACAAGTTACAACCGTTATAAAACAGAAGCGTATTATCTCAGTGCCCTGCAGGATCAGATCTGTGGAAATGTGACATCGGATGATAAAGTAAATCTTACAGATGCGTTTGATACCTTCACAGATGTATTGAGTCATCTGGTAGGAAATCCAAACAACAGCACCATCCGGACTCAGGCAACAACGACAGCCCAGACTTTTACGGAGTATGTAAATGGAGTGGCTACGAAACTCCAGTCTCTGCAGGCAGAGGCCAACACAGAGATTAAGACCTGCGTAGATCAGATCAATGCTTATGCAAAAAAGATCACATCTTTGACGCGGCAGATCAATACCATCGAAGCATACGGCAATACGGCCAATGACCTGAGAGACCAGAGAAGTCTTATGATCGATGAACTGTCTCAGTTTGTATCGGTGGAAACCTTGGAAAAAGCACCGGCAGACGGTGTGGGAGAGACTCAGTACTATGTGTATGTAGGCGGACAGATGTTGGTAGATACCTACAATGTGAATGAACTGGTAGTAAAACAGAAAGATACGGTCAGCAATATAAATGATATTACAGGATGTTATGATGTTGCATGGGCTGATGGATCCAGTTTTTCACCTTATGCATCTAGTCTGGGAGGAAGACTGCAGGCGTTGTTCGAGATGCGTGACGGAAATAATGCTACAGTGGTAGACGGAACTATTACTGCTTATGATGCAGGCACTAAAAAATTAACCGTTGAAAATACAAACTGCAATGATCTGTTGACTTTGAATATTCCGGCCAGCGATGGTGAGATTACCATCAATAACCGTCGTTATGCATACAACAGTTTTGAAGTAAAAGTAGATGCAGACGGTAAATATACTTATGAGTTTAACTTGAAAGATACCAATGACGAATTGATGCAGATCGCAGTGGATAAAAGTTATACGGCTCATGCAGGAACCTCGGTGAATGCCAAGGGAATTCCTTATTACATGGCACAGTTGAATGAGTTTGTCAGAACATACGCTCAGGAATTTAACCGGATCCACAAACAGGGACTGGATCTGAATGATGAGGCGGGCATAGACTTTTTCAATGCCACTATTCCTGCCAACGGCAAGAATTATGTAATGAATGAAAGCGTGAACGGACTGGATCAGGGATTTACCTCGATTGTAGGAAACCCGGATGCAGACGGAAAATACCAGGGATCTTATTATTACATGACAGCGCTGAATTTTACAGTGACAAAAGAAGTGATGGAAGATTCAAACAAGATTGCCTGCAAGGCCAATGGAAATGGATCCAGTGTAGGAAATGATAACGGAGACAACATTCAGAAATTGTCAAAACTGAAAGATGATTCCCAAATGTTTGTCCATGGTGAACCGGATGCCTTTTTACAGTCTATGACCTCGGCGCTGGGAGTAAATGCCAGCAAGGCCAGCACTCTGGAGAAGAGCGAGAGCAATCTTTTGTATTCTATCGATACCAACCGTAAATCCGTTTCCGGCGTGGATGAGGATGAAGAGGGATCCGATATGATCGTATTCCAGAATATGCTGCGGAATCAGTATAAAGTGATTTCTGTTATGAATGAAGTATTAGACAAGTTGATCAATGAAATGGTGTAAGACTGAAAGGGGGACATAACCGTGCGTGTAACAAATAATATGATGCGAAACAATTCTACGCTGAACATGCAGAAAAATAAAGTGGCTTATGATAAGTATCTTCAGCAGTATACAACACAGAAAAAGATCCAGCGTCCTTCGGACGATCCGACCATTGCAGTCCGTGCGCTGAAATATCGGACGACTATATCCGAGATTGACCAGTATCTGAAAAATATTGAAGATGCTACTTCCTGGATGGATGCAACGGAAACAGTATTAAAGGATATAGATAAGCGTCTGGACACTATGGTAGATGTGTGTACCGAGGCGGCCACCGGCACCGTGAATGCCAAAGACCGTGAGAACCTTGTAAAGCAGTTACGGGAAAATGCATCTTACATTTTTGAGCAGGATGCCAATCAGGATTATGCAGGACGCTACCTGTTTACCGGATACAGAACGGATGTGCCACTGTTGTTTGAGGAAAATCAGACCAATGTTACATACCATATCCAGGAAAAACTGGAGATCAATGACATAAATAAGTATGAGTATGTTTATGGACAGCCGGTTTATGATGATGCCAAGACGGACCAGGATTATGCCCAGGAAGCGTCCAAGTTCCAGACAACCCACCGCATCCTTGTATCCTATGACAATTGCGATGATGCAGGGGTAGTGATCCGGTACAAAGATAAAGATGGTAACGAACAGACGGTGACGGCTGTAAATAAAAAAATCGGAGACGACACCGTGTTCAATGAACACCTTCAGCCGGGAGACGATGAGATCTACTTTGTAGAAGAGACAGGAGAACTGGTATTTGGAGATAAGATTTACGATAAGATCCGTGGCGGCTCTGATCTCCAGGTAGAATATGAGAAGACGAAGTTTAACAAAGGTCAGATCCGGCCGGAGCATTATTTTGACTGTACAACTACGGACAACGGAACAGGCAAGACCATCACATATAATACGACGGATACCCAGACAATCCGTTATCAGATTAACTTCAGCCAGACCCTGGTAGTCAATACACAGGCATGCAACAGTATAAACACATCAATCTACCGGCATGTGGATGAAGTGGCAAATATCTGCAACGATCTGGATGTAATGGAGCAGAACCTGGCAGCAGTTAAAAAGAGAATTGATGACTGCAATGCAGGAGACACAGACAAGCTGGCTGACTTAAATGAATTGAAAGATCAGCTGACAACACAGATCCAGCTGCAGAACACCGTGCTTCAGAAAGCACTGGGAGGCACGATTACTATGCTGCAGGGACAGAAAAATGATATCAATGTAGCCCTGGCAGACCATGGCTCCCGTTACAGCCGTCTCCAGATGACGGAAAACAAACTGAAGCAGCAGAGAACCGACACAGATGAGGCAAAAAGTGATAATGAGAATGCAGATTTGGGTAAAGCCTATATTAATTTCAACGAAGCAGATCTTTTGTACCAGGCAACCTTAAATGCCACTTCAAAGATTCTGGGACAGTCACTACTGAATTTCATTTAAAAGAAGGCAAGGAGAGGTAGCATATGTTAGTAAAAACAAGATTTTTCGGAGAGGTAGATCTTCCGGAAGAGAAGATTCTCACTTTTGAACACGGCTTGATTGGATTAGGCGAGTACAAAAAGTTTACGATTCTTTACGATTGTGATAAAGAAGACAGCAATATTTCCTGGCTCCAGAGCGTAGAGGAACCGTCTTTTGCACTGCCTGTTATCAAGCCATGGCTGGTAAAAGAAGACTACAACCCGGTTGTAGAAGATGAACTTCTGAAACATATAGGTGAATTGACAGAAGAGAATCTTGTTATTTTGACCACCATGACCGTGCCGGAAGATGTAAAACAGATGTCTGTAAACTTAAAAGCACCGATCATCATCAATGCAGACACCCGCAAGGGAGCACAGATCATCTGTGAAAATGATGATTATGAAGTGAAATACAAAGTGTATGATGTCCTCAATGAAAAAAAGGAGGGCTGTTGATATGTTAGCATTAGCAAGAAAGGTAAATGAATCCATCGTGATCAATGACAATATAGAGATCACGGTGCTGGAAGTCAAGGGGGATCAGATCAAACTCGGTATTGATGCTCCGAAAAGCGTGCCGGTCTACCGCAAGGAGCTGTACGTACAGATCCAGGAGGCTAATCAGGCAGCTGTGAATACACCGGGGCCAAAGGCTCTGGGAGACATGATGAATGGGAAAAATGCCTGACATCAAATTTAGTTAGAGGGGTTAACTTTCGAAAACGGATAGCCGATAGTTACTATAGATTAGGGAAAATGTTTCTTTTTAATACACACGGAGGTGTTAGATATGGATATGGAAAATATCGCAAATGTAAACGCAAATTATAGTGCGTCGGAAAGTCACAAAGTAACTAGTGCACCGGCAGAGACGGTACACACAGCAGCGACGACAGTTTCAGAGGCAGCGGAAGCAATGACAAGGACTGTGATGGCTTCCGGAGCCAGTGGCGAAGCGGATACGAACGGAAAAGAGCACAAGCCAAGTGAAGCAACCATTGATGATGCTGTCCGCAGTGCTAATCGCCGCATGGAGCATACTCGTTGTGAGTATTCCTACCATAAAGAGACAAATCGTGTTTCCATCAAAGTGATCAACGAAGATACGGATGAAGTGATCCGGGAGATCCCGCCGGAGAAGTCCTTAGACATGCTTCAGAAAATGTGGGAGATGGCTGGAATTTTAGTAGATGAAAAAAGATAAGGAGGTGCAGATATGGGAATTCGTATGAGTGGATTGTCCTCCGGAATGGACACAGAAGCCATTGTAAAGGAATTGATGTCCGCCCAGAGTCTGAAGAAAAATAAAGTGGTAAAGGCAAAGACAAAATTGGAGTGGACTCAGACAAAGTGGGCAGATCTGAATACGAAACTGACAGGTCTGTACAACAATTTTGTTACCAAGATGCAGTTATCTACTGCTTATAAGACCAAGAAAACAACGATTTCCGATACCAGCAAGGCAAGTGTTTCTGCCAAGACCAATGCGGTAAACGGAAGTTATACCATGGAAGTAAAAAATATTGCCACAGCCCAGTATCTTACCGGAGCAAAGATTGATGCCTCTGCTACGGATAAGTTAGTAGATTTGGATTCGTCTCTGTTGAACAAGGAGATCAGTATTACTACAGGTGGAACAACTACCAAGTTTGCTGTAACAGCAGATACTACGCTGAAAGATTTTACTTCTGCATTGCAGAATGCCGGCTTGAATGCCAGCTTTGATGATGCTCAGAAGAGAATTTTCATCAGTAGTAAAGACAGTGGCGTTGCCAATACTTTTTCCATTTCTACTTCCGGACTTAGCAATGCGGAGGTGACGGCAAGAGGTGCGCTTTGCGAAGCGGCAGGGTACAGCAATATGTCCAACACCAACAAAGCCAGTTTTGATGAGGCCATGCAGGCTTTGCAGACTTCCGGTGTAGGCACAGATGATTACAATAAGGCACTGGATACCATTGCCAAACTTTCATATGATACAAAGAAAGCGTCTGCTGATACAGCAGCAGAGACCTATGTAAAGGCGAGACTTTACAGCGAGAAGTACAGTGAGTACGAAGAGAAAGCAAGAGAAAGTCTGAAGAATACATACTTGGATGATGATGGAAATCTGAAGACAGGCAAGACACAGGAAGACTATGATAAAGCAGTTGCCAAAAAGGCGGACACGGATACGGTGTCTTACATCAGTTCCCAGTTGAAGGAGGATGATGTGAAACTGCAGATTGAAGAAGCTGCTTTTTCAGGCAAAACAGAAGCAGATATGGCAGATTTCAGCGAGAAGGCTGTAAGCAAGTATTATTCATCCGGCGTGAAAGCGTTTACCGGTATGGATGGTGTAGATGAAGACAGTGAAAAAACGAGAATGGCTGCCTATACAGAGAAGTATGCATCTGTTACAGACCGTAATGAGGCGTTGAGCAGTTCTGCCCTGACTAGTCTTGGTTTGGCAGATATATCCGTAGATGCAGACGGCAAGGCGACAGTAAATGGCGGAGCCAATGACAGTACCAATACATCCATTCCGACAGGTATGGCTTTGATCGAGGGATCTGACAGTAAGATCATCCTGAATGGTGCAGAACTTACGTCCTCTTCTTCTGTCGTATCGGCCAACGGATTGGAGATCAGTCTCACCGGTGTTACCAAGGAAAATGAGTCGGTTACTTTCTCAGTAACAACAGATACAGATGCAATCTATGACTCTGTTAAGAGTTTCCTGAAAGAGTATAATTCTGTCATGAAAGAGATGAATACGCTGTATAATGCTGACTCGGCGAAAGGCTATGAGCCGCTGACCAGCCAGGAAAAAGAGGCTATGTCAGATGATGAAGTAAAAGAATGGGAGACGAAGATCAAAAATTCCCTTCTTCGCAGTGACTCTACACTGGGAAGCATTATCAACGCTATGCGCAGTGCCATGCAGACGACAGTAGAGTATGACGGCGGAACTTATGCATTGTCCAGCCTGGGAATCATGACATCCACAGACTATACAGAGGGAGGACTCCTTCATATCTATGGTGATCCGGATGACAGTGTGTACTCTGCGAAAGACGATAAATTGAAGAAAGCATTGGAAGAAAATCCGGATGTAGTTATTGCTACTTTGACGGGTGTGTTCGGTAATCTTCGCCAGACTATGAGTGATAAGATGGCAGGAAGCAAATACAGCAGTTCCATGACTTTCTACAATGACATCAAGATGAAGAGCGATGTGAAAGATTATGAGTCTGACATCAAAGACTGGGAGGACAAACTGGCAGAAATGGAAGATGCTTATTATTCCAAGTTTACTGCCATGGAGACGGCTCTTGCCAAATTGCAGTCCCAGCAGAGTACTATGTCCGGTTTGTTCAGCAGTTGATGTGGAATTTGCATAAAATTCGCTTAAATAAGGAGATTATATATGAATCAGGATACCATTAATGCGTATCAGCGTAATGCAATATTGACAGCATCGCCGGCAGAACTTACTTTGATGTTGTATGACGGAGCGATCAAGTTCTGCAATATTGCGATTATCGGTATTGAGAAAAAGGACATGGAAAAAGCACATGTGAATTTGAAAAAGGCTCAGGACATCATTACCGAACTTCGGGTGACGCTGGATCACAAGTACCCGGTATGGGAAGATTTTGACCGTGTGTACGATTATATTTACCGGAGACTGGTAGAGGCCAATATGAGCAAAGATATAGCGGTTGTAGAGGATGCACTGAAGTATATCCGTGAAATGCGGGACACCTGGAAGGAAGTAATGAAAGCGGCGCCGGCTGGCAGCAAACAGCCTAAATAGTGCCTGCGCAAAAGGAGATGGCTATGGAGAGGCAGAACAGTGTTTATGTGCGAATGCTGGAAGATGTGCTGAAGAAGAAAGAGCATCTTCTCAGAGATATCCTGGAACGTACCAGGGAACAGGAAGCACTTTTGAAGCAGGAGGAACTGGATCAGGAGCGTTTTCATGAGATCCTGGAAGAGAAGGGGCGGTGGATTGAGGCGCTGAATGAGATGGATGAAGGGTTTGATACACTTTTTGCTAAAGTGGAGTCGGAAATCCGCAGCCACAAGGATCAGTATAAAGAAAATATCCAGCGCATGCAAAAAAGCATTGTGATTGTTTCGGAGTATGGCATGAAGATCCAGGCACTGGAGAATCAGAACAGCGAGAGGTTAAAGGCATATCTGTCTGCAGAGCGGAAGAAGATCCGTGAATACCACATGAACAGCCAGACGGCATCCAGATATTACCGGAATATGACCAACACTCATATACCGGAGCAGTCCTTTTATTTCAATCAGAAAAAATAAATACGATATCAGGACAGGTTTTGCCTGTCCTGGTTTTGGTTAAGGAGGAAAACATGACAATAAAATGTGAAACCCTGCGGGCAAAGGATGGTCACCCGGTCCCGGTGCTGAGGAGCGAGAGAGGCGTCAGACATCTGGGCAGCCTGTACTCGGGACGGTATGCCGCCTTTGTGTGGGGAAAGAAATGGTTGTCTGACCGGACGGAAAATCTGATCCTGTTTGGTATGGGAGACTGCCAGATCCTGTTAGAGGCAGCGGATAAAGTGCCGGGAAAGGTTTTGGTACTGGAGCCGGAGGATAAAGTGTATCAGGCCATGAAAAGCAGTAATCTGTACAAAAAGGCGGTAAAAAACAAAAGAATACATATTTTCAGTATGGCAGAACTGCCGGCACTGGAAAAGGAAGTAAAGGATCTGCTGGATGATGACTGGGTAGAACGGACTATGCTTAGTATGCATCCGGGATATGTGGGATGGTATGAGGATGAACTTGCCAGGCTGCAGCAGATCTGCCAGACAGTCTGTGATGATATCACCTTTATGCGGGCACCGTTAAAAAGATTTATGGCAGCGATGATCAGCAATCAGATACAGAACTTCCGGATCATGGAGCAGGGTGTTCCGCTGGCGAGACTGAAAAAAGACTGGGATCCGGATATCCCGGTGATACTGGTGTCGGCAGGACCGTCTTTGGAGAAAAACATAGAAGAATTAAAGAGAGTGGAGCAAAGAGCCTTGATCTGGTGTGTGGATGCTGCTCTGCCTACTATGTTGGCACATGATATTGTGCCGGATCTGGTGGCTAGTGTGGATGCGGGAAAGGATCTGGCTTGTTTTGCAGACCCGAGAAGCAAGGAGATTCCGGTGCTGGCATCTTCCAATACCAGAACGGAATTTCTTACATCTAACCAGGCACCTAAGATTTGGGGATACGACCATGAACAGATCCGGATGATGCAGAAGAGGGCAGGAATTCCGGAGGCACAGGTGCCATACTATCTGGGAGTTTCCACGGCTATGTATGCGTCGGCAGTAGAACTGGGGGCAAAGAAATTGATCTTGATCGGTCAGGATCTGGCTTTTGCAGACAGCGGTGCCAGTCATGTGGCAGGCAGGGATGAATCAGCCTATCCGGTAGAAAAGATCGAGACAGAAGGATACTATGGTGGGACAGTGTGGTCCCGCATGGACTGGATGGAATTTAAAAAATGGTTTGAAAAGATGATGGATCGCTATCCGGGGGTAAAGGTGATCAATGCCACGGAAGGGGGCGTGCATCTGGAGGGCAGCACCCGGGAGACGCTGAAGCAGGTGTGCGATGCCCTGCCGTCGAAGAAACATGCATTTAGAAACAGGCTGGAAAGTGCAGATAACCAGATTCACCCGGAAGAGGGCATGAAAATGGAAGAGCAGATGTACCGATGTGGGGAAGATATAAAGCAGATCCGCCAGTGGGGGTATCATAAAACTTTCTTTGAAGAGGATTACAGGCAGATACCGGTAATGGATATGGTCTTGTCCTATATGAAGATAGTGGATGCAGAGCGGGAAGAACGGTTTGAAAAGGCACTTGACTTTGTGGAGGATCAATTGCAGAAAGGGGGATTTTTGGCATGAGTACTTGGCAGGAGATAGCAGACCTTTTTTACGGGGAGCAGGCAGAAGAAGGAATGAATGCATTTATGGCACAGGCAGGACAGCTTAGTGCGCTGCCTCAGGCGGCAGAGATAGTGAATCCTTTATTTGATGCCCTGGAACAGGGAGATTATCTGTACGCGGCAGATCTTTTGCTCTATGAAACAGAAGACAAAAAAATCCTGAAAAAAAGGTCAAGTGCCAAGGTTAATTCCGGTTTGTCAAAGTAAATGCCGGTGAAACAGAT
>OLWA01003444.1_pt1 | contig 11993 bp, 12 predicted proteins | sample 1673251 | NCBI WGS metagenome assembly OLWA01 (sample SAMEA3178937, study PRJEB25190) | human gut metagenome | biome: human gut; feature: human-associated habitat; material: faeces | place: Austria | collected 2013
TCTATGCCAAGAATATCGGTGTAGATATTGATAACCTTTATATTTCCCAGCCGGATAACGGCGAGCAGGCACTTGAGATCACAGAGACCATGGTACGCTCCGGAGCCGTGGACATCGTGATCGTTGACTCTGTTGCAGCCCTTGTTCCGAAGGCTGAGATCGAGGGAGACATGGGAGACAGCCATGTAGGTCTTCATGCACGACTGATGTCACAGGCACTCAGGAAGCTCACAGCTGCGATCAGCAGATCCAACTGCGTGGTCATCTTTATCAACCAGCTTCGTGAGAAGGTCGGTGTTATGTTTGGTAACCCGGAGACCACCACAGGTGGACGTGCTCTTAAGTTCTATGCATCTGTCCGTATGGATGTCAGAAGGACTGAGACTCTCAAGCAGGGCGGTGAGATGGTCGGCAACCATACCAAGGTCAAGGTAGTCAAGAACAAGGTTGCACCGCCATTCAAGCAGGCAGAATTTGATATCATGTTTGGTACAGGTATCTCCAGAGAGGGTGAGATCCTGGATCTTGCAGCAGAGTGCAACGTAGTCAATAAGAGCGGCGCATGGTACTCTTACAACGGTGAGCGGATCGGTCAGGGACGTGAGAATGTCAAGATCTATCTTAAGGATCATCCGGAGATCTGCGATGAGATCGAGAAGCAGGTAAGGATCCAGTACCACCTGCTCCCGGAGGAAGAGAATGCCGCTAAGGAAGCAGACAAGGCAGCAGCATCGGCTGAGACTGAGGAAGAATAAGCAGTACCATGACAGACTATTATCAGGAACAGCAGCAGGCACGCAGGAAGGCCCTACGGCTTCTGGAACACATGGACAGGACGGAGCAGGGACTTACAGACCGTCTTCGCCAGGCTGGTTTTTCGGAGGAAGCAGCAGAGGATGCCGTCTCCTATGTGAGAGAGTTTGGCTATATTAATGATGAGCGGTATGCATTCAATTACATCATGTACCGGATACATGACAAGAGCCGCCAGAAGATCTTTCAGGAACTCCAGCAGAAGGGTGTGGACAGACAGACGATCCAGTCTGCCTGGGAGGAAGCAGAGGAACTTGAAGCCCCTGATGAACACGCACTTCTTCTGAGCCAGATCGAGAAGAAATATCCACCGGATACAGAGATTGATGAACGGCAGATGCGCCGTCTTCTGGGATACTTTGCAAGGAGAGGATTCAGGCAGAGCGAGATCACTTCCGCACTGGAAGAACTGAACATTACCCTTGTCAAAAATATTCAAACAAATAACTAGAAAAACTTGACATAATTCTTAAAAACAGCTAAACTTGTATTGTTGTATTTGTACAATGAAAACTAAATAAGGAGGTGCTCCTGTGGCAAGCACAATTATTGTTGCAATTGTCGCTGTAGTGGTCGCACTGCTTATTGCGGTTCCTGTTACTTGCAAGGTTGCTGTTAACAATAAAGCTCAGAAGGACGCTGAAATTGTTGGCACAGCAGAAGACAGAGCAAGAAGCATCATAGATGAAGCTTTAAAAGCTGCTGAAACAAAAAAGCGAGAAGCATTATTGGAAGTAAAGGAAGAATCTCTCAGAACGAAAAACGAACTGGAGAAGGAAACCAAGGAACGTAGAAACGAACTGCAAAAATACGAAAGGCGTGTATTATCAAAGGAGGAATCCGTTGATAAGAAAGCTGATGTAGTTGAGAAGCGTGAGGCTGAGTGCACAGCAAAGATTGCTGAGTTACAAAAACGAGAAAAGAAAGTAGAAGAACTTGAACAAAAAGGAGTACAGGAACTGGAAAGAATTTCCGGTCTGACCTCCGACCAGGCAAAAGACGAGTTGCTCAGAAGTGTAGAAGATGATGTCAAGGTAGACGTAGCCAGACTCTACAAGGAATTAGAACACAAGGCAAAAGACGAAGCAGACAAAAAGGCTAAGGAATACGTGGTCAATGCCATTCAGAAATGTGCAGTAGATCATGTGGCTGAAACCACAATTTCAGTAGTACAGCTTCCAAGTGATGAAATGAAGGGAAGAATCATCGGACGTGAGGGACGTAACATCCGTACCCTTGAAACACTGACCGGTGTAGATCTCATCATTGACGATACTCCGGAAGCAGTTGTTTTATCTGCCTTTGATCCGATCCGCCGTGAGATCGCCAGAGTTGCTCTGGAGAAACTGATCGTTGATGGACGCATCCATCCGGCAAGAATCGAAGAGATGGTAGAGAAAGCACAGAGAGAAGTAGAAGCACAGATCCGTGAGGATGGTGAGAACGCAGCAATGGATGTTGGCGTTCATGGTATCCATCCGGAACTTCTCAAACTTCTTGGACGCATGAAATTCCGTTCAAGCTATGGACAGAATGCACTGAGGCATTCTATCGAAGTAGCACAGCTTTCCGGAATTCTTGCAGGAGAGATCGGTGTAGACGTACGTATGGCGAAGCGTGCCGGACTGCTTCATGATATTGGTAAATCTATTGACCATGAAGTTGAGGGCTCTCATATCCAGATTGGTGTGGATCTTTGTAAGAAATACAAGGAATCTCCGATTGTTATCAATACAGTTGCATCACATCATGGAGATGTTGAACCGGAATCTCTTATCGCATGTATCGTTCAGGCTGCCGATGCAATTTCAGCAGCAAGACCGGGCGCAAGAAGAGAAACACTTGAGACCTACACAAACCGTTTGAAACAGCTGGAAGATATCACCAATGAATTCAAGGGTGTAGACAAGTCCTTTGCTATACAGGCGGGCAGAGAAATCCGTGTTATGGTAGTACCGGAACACGTGACAGACGCAGATATGGTTCTGCTGGCAAGAGACATTGCCAAACAGATTGAAGCTGAACTGGAATATCCGGGACAGATCAAGGTAAATGTCATCCGAGAGAGCAGAGCTGTAGATTACGCGAAGTAATCAGTTCTGGATTATAGAAATACTTACAAAGAGTGTGATACATAGAAGTGTCGCACTCTTTTTTTTGTTCTAATTCCTGGCCGAAATCCGTAGACTGGTACAGGGTGAAGCTATGAAAAAAATTCCGAACTGGTACAGGAATACAGGATGCCCGGTGCAGATCCTGTTTATGGCAGGATTCCTTATTGGGATGATCCTGCCGGATATCGCGTGGAAGATGGAATGGCATCAGAAGACGATCTCTGCAATGTACCTTCTCAGGACTTTTGCAGCAGGGAGTGAAGCAGGAGTGGAGTACTTTCTGCAGGTACTGGGGATGAGAGAAAGCATTTATCTCCTCGGGGCAGCCTGTGGAATCTCGGTTTTTGGAGTGCCGTTTGCTGTCGCAGGCAGTATTTATCTTGGAATAAAAATAGGGCTTCTGCTTACCATGTCTGTTCTGCAGTTTGGATTTCAGGGAGGGCTGGTCGGTGTGGGACTTTTGTTTCCGCAGTATCTGCTGTATATTCCGTGTATTTTTTATCTTTACAGGCAGAGTTATGAACAGTCAATGAAGATCTGGAAGAACAGGGGAATGCTTTCAGGAGGTGTGTCCAGGTACTTTTTACGTGTTTTTCTGTGCGGTATCCTGTATCTGGGAGGGATGATAACAGAGGCATACTGTAATCCATTTATCCTGGAATGGCTGGTAAGAAAAGTGTTATAAAAAATTAATATTTTCAAAAATACAATATATAGTATGGTTTACCATAATCGGAACGATATTTTGTATAAACCGTTAAAAACCTTGATTTTACGTTAAATTTCGCGAAAAAATGGTTTGATTTTATGTAAAATAACAAGTATAATCATGGTACATCAGATACATAACAAGAATCGACAGGATATCCTCCTGTCGGACAGACATGGTACAGGGTTAGGCAGGAAATAAAAGAAATGGAAAGAACACTCGCGGAATTTATTGCGTATTTACATACGACAAAGAATACATCAAATAATACAGAAATTTCATATCAGAGGGATTTAAAGAAACTGATCCGTTATCTGGACGGACAGAATATTCATGATTTCGCAGAAGTGACCAGTCTGGATCTCAAGGGCTACTTAAGCGAACTTAAGGCTGAGAATCTGGCATCTTCCACGATTTCCAGGAATATTGCGTCCATCCGTGCACTTTTTCAGTATCTTTTCAAGGAAGGCAGGGTTACAGCAGATCCGTCCGAGGAACTGAAACCGCCCAAGGTAGAGAAGAAGATGCCGGAGATCTTATCCGTTCAGGAAGTGGACCGCCTCCTGAAGCAGCCGAATATCAATACAGCGAAGGGACTTCGCGACAGTGCGATGCTGGAACTTCTCTATGCGACAGGCATGCGTGTCAGCGAATTGATCCATCTGCAGGTGTCTGATCTGAATCTGCAGTTTGGCTATGTTATCTGTCATGATACGGACAAGGAGAGGATCATCCCGATCGGAAACGTCAGCAAGAGAGCACTTGCAGAATATATGGAGCACGGACGGGATTATTTCGTCAAGAACAAGAATGAGAAATCCCTGTTCACCAACTGTTCTGGCAGATCCATGAGCCGGCAGGGATTCTGGAAAGTCCTCAAGGGATATGCAGAGGCGGCAGGCATTTATCGTGATATCACGCCGCATACACTCCGGCATTCCTTCGCAGTACATATGCTCCAGAATGGAGCAGACATCAAGAGCGTGCAGGAAATGCTCGGTCATTCCGATATTTCATCCACGCAGATCTATCTTGGGATGAATGTGGCAAAGATGCGCGATGTCTATATGAAAGCACATCCGAGACACTGAAAAATAGACAACAAAGCAATGAAATAAGAAACCCGCAGTACAGAATATCACATTCTGTATTGCGGGCTTTTTGCATTATGAATTACTATTTCAAAAGTTACTGCGTCTGATCAGAACAATAACAATGCTTAACAAAGTTCAGCAATCGTATAAAGCAGTTTTTCAGACTCATCCCATCCAAGACATGGGTCAGTGATGGATTTTCCATAAATATGGTCGCCGCCGATCTTCTGGTTGCCTGGTTCGATATAGCTCTCGATCATCAGACCCTTGACAAGCTTATGGAGTTCCGGATCAACATTGCGGCTGTGCAGAACTTCCTTGGCGATACGAACCTGCTGATCGTACTGCTTGTTGGAGTTGGAGTGGTTGGTATCCACGATCACTGCCGGGTTCTTGAGATCTTTTTCCTGATATTTTTCAAGAAGAAGACGAAGATCCTCATAATGATAGTTCGGGATAGCTTCCCCGTGTTTGTTGACAGCACCACGAAGGATCGTGTGAGCGAGCGGATTTCCGGTGGTCTCTACTTCCCAGCTTCTGTAGATGAAACGGTGAGAAGCCTGAGCTGCAACAACAGAGTTCATCATAACGCTGAAATCACCGCTGGTCGGGTTCTTCATTCCGGCAGGAACATCCATACCACTGACAGTCAGACGATGCTGCTGATCCTCAACAGAACGTGCACCTACTGCAACGTAGGAAAGGAGGTCGGAGAGATAACGGTAGTTCTCCGGATAGAGCATCTCATCTGCGCAGGTAAATCCACTTTCCTGGATTGCATGAATATGCATTTTACGGATAGCAACCAGTCCTGCGAGCATGTCAGGAGCTTTCTCCGGGTCAGGCTGATGGACCATACCCTTGTATCCCTCACCGGTAGTACGCGGTTTATTGGTGTAAACACGTGGAATGATCAGAACTTTGTCTTCGATCTTTTCCTGGACCTTGCGGAGACGCAGAAGATAGTCACAGACAGCATCTTCATTGTCAGCAGAGCATGGACCGATGATTGCGAGAAATTTATCTGATTTGCCTGTAAAGACATCACGGATCTCCTGATCACGTTTTTCTTTTAATGCCTGTATTTCAGCATCAATGGGATACTGATTGCGGATTTCTGCAGGTGTAGGTAATTTCTTAATAAAATTGAATCCCATAGTTTCCTCCCTTTTGCGTTTTAACGCAACGCTTTTGTATACAACTAACTATTATAAACGATTCAAAACTTCTTGTCGATAGGTAATGCAATGGAATTATGCATGAGTGCATAAATATGAAGGCTGCTGGAAAGAATCTCGCTGAAAAGGATTCCATACAGATAACCGCGGATTCCGGCAAGGGGGATCGCGAATACTACAAAAAGGATCCGGACCAGGATTCCCAGAGCACTGTGTACAAGACTTCGTCCTGTCTGACCAAGTCCATGCAGGATGCTCGTAAGCGTTGTGTTCAGATAAAGAAACGGGCAGACGAAAGAAAGCGTCTGTATGTAGGCCCCGGCAGTCGGACTGTGAAACAATATTGTCCCCATAAACGGACCGATACAGTAAAAACCAAACGCGCACAGAAATCCAAGCAAAAGGCTTGCACGGATCGTCTGCCAGGTAACATACCGGATACGTTTCCGATACCCGAGCGCCTGCATTTCAGCGACGGAAGGCATGAGCATCATGGAAGCAGAGTTTGTGATCGTAGCCGGAAAAAGAATACACGGAAGCGCCAGTCCTGTAAAAATCCCGTAGATACTGAGTGATTCCGAAACGGAAAGCCCATACATCCGAAGTCGCTGCGGGATCAGAACGACCTCGATACCTGCGAGTACAGAAAGCAGCAGGCGGTTCAGCGTCACAGGAAAAGCAGTCCGGCAGATTTCCTTCAGACAGGCAAAAGGCAGTTCAATGTGAAAAATTTTATGCGTATATTTCTGAAAATGCAGAGAGACCATAAGCAGCGCCAGAACAGCTACAACGAGTTCCGAGACCAGTGTGCCGCCAGCAGCGATCACGGCAGTCACAGGAGTACCTTCAGAAATACAGACAAGATACAGAAGATACGAAGAACCGACGCGCACGATCTGCTCAATAAGCTGTAATCCGGAAGGAAATTCCGTTTTTTTACGGGCGAAATAATAACTGTTGATGCAGGAATGGAGCGTAGCAAAGGGGATACTGAAAGAAAGAATCTGAACAAGTTCCTCTGTGCGTGCTTCCTTTAAGATCTGCACAGCAAAAAAATCTGCCCGCAGATAAAGCAGGGCAGAAACCATACAGGAAAGTGCAAAGGCAAAAAAAATCCCCAGACAGAAAAAGTCCCGGGCCTTTTTGTCCTCACCTGTTGCGAGATGAGCGGCGATCAGCCGTGAAAGGGCGGTCTGTATTCCGGAGGCAGTGACGGCAAGCAGAAGTGTCTGAAGCGGAATGGCAAGCTGGAACAGGCCGATCCCCTCTGCACCAATCGTATGAGACAGGAATATCCTATAAAAAAAGCCGATCACGCGGCTCAAAAGACCGGCACAGGTAAGAAGAAAAGTCCCCTTAAAAAAAGCTTTTTTTGACATAGAAAGCACCTGGCGCTTTTTTGTCAGTATATGCACAAAATCTCCTTGACAGAACAAATGTATTCTGTTAAAGTAAGTCTTGAAATAAATCCGACGAAAACACTAGGAATTAAAGAGGTGAGTGGATGAAACTGTCAACAAGAGCAAGATACGGTCTTAAAGCACTGATCGACCTGGGTCTGCATTGTGAAACAGAAGCCGTCTCCATTCAGAGCATTGCAGGCCGACAGAATATTTCAGACAGTTATCTGGAACAGCTCATGGCGAAGCTCAAGAAAGCAGGTCTGGTAGAGAGCACCAGAGGTGCAGGCGGCGGTTATCGTCTGGGTCGACCGGCAGAGGAGATTTCCGTGGGAGATGTCCTGAGGGTTCTCGAAGGAAGCCTGGAAGCGGCACAGTGTTCCGGGATGGAAGATGAGAGTACCTGTGAGAACCATGATATCTGCGTCACGAAATATGTGTGGAAACGAATCAACGACAGTATCACACAGGCGGTAGACACCATGATGCTGGATCAGCTGATCGAGGAAAGCCGGAAAAAACAAAAAGAAAAAATGTAAAATTCATTTTTATTTTTAAGCAGGAGGAAAAAAACATGAGTAAATTAATCTATCTGGACAACGCAGCTACAACAAAGACTGCTCCGGAAGTTGTTGAGGCAATGTTGCCATATTTTACAGAATACTACGGAAACCCGTCAAGCATCTATGATTTTGCACAGAAAAGCAAAGAAGCAGTGACCAAAGGAAGACAGCAGATCGCAGACGTTCTGAACGCAAAGAAAGAAGAAATCTACTTCACAGCAGGCGGAAGCGAGGCTGACAACTGGGCACTCAAAGCTACTTTTGAAGCATACAAATCCAAAGGAAACCACATCATCACAACCAAGATCGAGCATCATGCGATCCTTCATACATGTGAATACCTCGAAAAAAGAGGCGCAAAGATCACATACCTCGATGTAGATGAGAACGGTATCGTCCGTCTTGATGAACTGGAGAAAGCGATCACACCAGAGACCATTCTGATCTCCGTTATGTTTGCAAACAACGAGATCGGTTCCATCCAGCCGATCAAAGAAATCGGACGTATCGCCAAAGAACATGGCATCCTGTTCCACACAGATGCAGTTCAGGCATTCTGCCAGGTTCCAATCGATGTAGATGAATGTAACATCGATATGTTAAGTTCCAGCGGACACAAGATCAACGGACCGAAGGGAATCGGTTTCCTCTACATCCGTAAGGGCGTTAAGATCAGATCCTTCGTACATGGCGGCGCACAGGAGCGTAAACGTCGTGCCGGTACCGAAAATGTTCCGGGTATTGTGGGGTACGGCAAGGCAGCAGAAATCGCAGCAAAGACCATGAAAGAGCGTACCGCAAAAGAGATCGAACTGAGAGATCATCTGATCGACCGTGTTTTGGCGGAAGTTCCTTATACCAGATTGAACGGACACAGAACCAACCGTCTGCCGAACAATGCAAACTTCAGTTTTCAGTTTGTAGAAGGTGAGTCCCTTCTGATCCTGCTGGACAACAACGGTATCTGTGCTTCCAGCGGATCTGCCTGTACATCCGGTTCTCTGGATCCGTCCCATGTACTGCTGGCGATCGGCCTGCCACACGAGATCGCACACGGTTCCCTGCGTCTGACACTGTCCGCAGAGACTACCATGGAGGACATTGATTTCGTTGTAGACTGTATCAAACAGATTATCGAAAGACTGCGAAGCATGTCTCCACTCTACGAAGATTTCGTGAAAAAGAATCAGAAATAATCCGGCAGTAAAAGACAGGATCAGATTGTACAGAGCACAGAAATAGTCAGAAAATAAGCCAGAATAAAGATAGAAAAACAAAACAGAAAATTGGAGGAAATTTTTATGTACAGCGAAAAAGTTATGGATCATTTTAATCATCCGCGTAATGTAGGCGAAATCGAAAATGCAAGTGGTGTCGGAACCGTCGGCAATGCAAAATGCGGCGATATCATGCGTATTTATCTGGACATTGACGATGACGGGATCATCCGCGATGTAAAATTTAAAACCTTTGGATGCGGAGCAGCCGTTGCAACCAGCAGCATGGCAACCGAACTGGTAAAAGGCAAAAATATCCAGGAAGCAATGCAGGTTACCAACAAAGCCGTTATGGAAGCTTTGGACGGACTGCCTCCTGTAAAAGTACACTGTTCTCTGCTTGCAGAAGAAGCCATCCATGCAGCACTGTGGGATTACGCAGAGAAACACCACATCAAGATCGAAGGACTGCAAAAGCCGAAGTCTGATATCCATGAAGGCGAAGAAGAAGAGGAAGAGGAGTACTAAGATCAGCATACAGCGTGCAGATTTTATGATCAAAGGAGTAAGGCGGAAAAGATTATGAGTAAAAAAGTAGTGGTTGGAATGTCGGGCGGAGTCGATTCATCTGTGGCAGCGATGCTGCTGAAACAGCAGGGCTATGATGTAGTTGGTGTAACGATGCAGATCTGGCAGGATGAAGCCGAGGAAGTCCAGCAGGAAAACGGTGGATGCTGCGGGTTGAGTGCGGTGGATGATGCAAGAAGAGTGGCAGAGACGATCGGTATACCATATTATGTGATGAATTTTAAAGACGATTTTCGGAAAAATGTCATGGATTATTTTGCGGATTCTTATCTGAATGGACAGACGCCGAATCCATGTATCGCCTGCAACCGCTATGTCAAGTGGGAAGCACTTCTGGAGCGGAGCCTTCAGATTGGGGCGGATTATATTGCAACCGGTCATTATGCAAGGATCGAAAAGCTGCCAAATGGGCGTTATGCGATCCGCAATTCTGTGACAGCGGCAAAAGACCAGACCTATGCTCTTTATAACCTGACACAGAGACAGCTTGCCCACACACTCATGCCGGTTGGTGATTATGAGAAACCACAGATCCGCAAACTGGCAGAAGAAGCTTATCTGCCGGTGGCACACAAGGCGGACAGCCAGGATATCTGTTTCGTACCGAATGGCGATTACGCTTCCTTTATCGAAGAATATACCGGAAAGACCGTTCCGGAAGGCAATTTTGTGACACCGGACGGGAAAATCCTCGGAAGACACAAAGGGATCATCCATTATACGGTCGGACAGCGAAAAGGTCTGGGAATTTCACTTGGAGAGAGGGCTTTTGTCACAGAGATCCGACCACAGACAAACGAAGTGGTGATCGGAAACCGTGCCCAGGCCTGTCAGACGGTTCTTCGTGCCAACCATTTAAATTTCATGGCAAGGGAAGATATTCAGGAAGAAGATCATGTATTTGCAAAGATCCGCTACAATCACAAAGGGGCATACTGCCATGTAAAGCGGACCGGAGAAGATGAGATTACCTGTACCTTCCCGGACGGCGTGCGTGCTCCGACACCGGGACAGGCTGTTGTCTTCTACGTGGACGGCTGTGTCGGCGGAGGCGGAACGATTACGGAGGCCGAAAGATGAAAATAGCGGACTGTCATATGCACAGTTTCTTTTCAAGTGACAGCGAAGCACCAACAGAAGAGATGGTAAAACGGGCAGTCGAGCTGGGACTTCCGGCAATCTGCCTGACGGATCACTACGATATGGATTACAGTACCGGCGAGTTCCAGCTCGATACACCGGCATATGCGGCAAAAATCCGGGAACTGCAGGAAAAATACCGCGACAAAATCGATATCCGATTCGGCGTGGAACTGGGACTGCAGCTCCACTTAAAAGAACGGATGGAAGAGTATGTAAATGCGTGGCCGTTCGACTATGTGATCGGCTCCATGCATGTCATTGACGGAAAAGACCCCTATTATGAGGATGCTTTCCCGGACTGGACAGCAGAAGAGCTGTATCGGGCGTATTTTCGGGCTACAGCAGAAAATATCCGGTTCTTCCACAATTTCCAGACGCTTGGTCATCTGGATTATGTGGTACGCTACTGCAGAGAAAAGGGAAAAGATTACAGCTACCGCGCATTTGCGGACGAGATCGATACCATTTTAAAAGAGCTGATTCAGTACGATATCGCGCTGGAAATCAACACCGGCGGCTACAAGGCAGGCCTTGGCGTGCCGAATCCGACGCCGGATGTCATCAGAAGATACCGGGAACTGGGCGGCGAAAAGATCACCTTCGGTGCCGATGCCCACAAACCGGAACATATAGCGTTTCATTTCGCGGACGCGGCAGCTATCGCGCAGGAAGCCGGATTCCGGTACTACGTGCGGTTTAAAGAGAAAAAGCCGGAATATCTGCCGATCCAATAGAAAACACGCAGGAAAAGCCGGAAAAAGCCCCAGAAAGGCTGGATTCCGGCTCTTTCTGCAATAGACGGATCTTTCGAAATTTTGCAGAAATACGGATTGGCATCCGGCTTCTTCACAAATTTTAGAAATAATTTCGTATTTTCTTGAAAATAGAACTTGAATTTTCCGACGAAATTAGGTATTATACAGATAAGGTTGATGTTTCTTTAACAAAGTACAGAGACTCAAAATTAAAATTCACTTTTTAGGAGGAATTGAAAATCATGGCAGTAAAAGTAGCAATCAATGGTTTTGGCCGTATCGGACGTCTTGCATTCAGACAGATGTTTGGAGCAGAAGGTTATGAAGTAGTAGCAATCAACGATTTAACATCCCCGAAGATGTTAGCTCATCTGTTAAAATATGACTCTTCTCAGGGAAAATATGCTCTGGCTGATACC
>OLWA01003447.1_pt1 | contig 11990 bp, 17 predicted proteins | sample 1673251 | NCBI WGS metagenome assembly OLWA01 (sample SAMEA3178937, study PRJEB25190) | human gut metagenome | biome: human gut; feature: human-associated habitat; material: faeces | place: Austria | collected 2013
AACTACAGAAACGGCGATAAGACGGAGTATACTTACTATACCCAGAACGCTCACGGTGATGTTGTTAATCTTACTGATAAAACAGGTAAGGTTACAAAAACTTATACTTATGACGCTTTTGGTGTTGAGAAGAATATTGACGAGAATGACTCAAATGCTTTCCGTTACTGTGGTGAATACTACGATACCGAAACTGCGACGATTTATTTAAGGGCAAGATACTACAATCCGGGTACAGGTAGATTTATCAGCCGTGATTCATTCGCAGGAAGAAGAGCTGATCCGCTTAGCCTTAACCTTTATACTTATTGTGGAAATAATCCTGTTATTTATGTTGATCCTAGTGGGCATAGTTATGCGACATTACCGGATGGAACAACAATGACCATTAATAGCGAGTGGGATTCAAAATTATTTTATCAAGAAAGAGATAAACAATTAACAAAAGCAAAAGAATCCGAAATTAGTAATAAAAAAACTGATTTTTCTGGTCAAACAATTTCCGCACATAATCCTGATACACCAAGTATGGCTAATATAGGTACAGCTTATGATCGAACTAATGATGTAAAACGGGATATTTGGTTAGTCGAAGGTAGGTTTGAAGATAAGTTTAAAGATACGTTCAATGATGGTAACATATATATTATTGATTATACAAAACCAGATTATGTGAATTACCGAATACACGACTCATATAAATTCTGGGATGATAATTTGATTAGTGATACCGTTTATTATCTAAAAATGTATAATGATGAAAAAGGCAGAACGCAGTTTGATCGTTCTTTAAGAAGTTTGCAAAGTGAGTGGGGTGAGCATAATATTTTATATTATGCTTTCTATTGGCATGATTATTATCGAGAATGTGCAAAAAGTGCTGATTTAGATCAAGGTCGTGCTGGTGCTTATCATTGTGTCTTTTATGATTGCTATTAATGTGAGGAAAAGCAACAATGTTCATAAATTTACTTATTTGGATATCCTGCTTTTGTTCTTGGGCATCGATGGTGGTTATATCCAAATCATCTACTCTTCACGATAAACGTTTTGCGTGTATTTATATTGGAAGTTTATGCGTTTTAATACTGATAAAATTGACCTTTTGCAAAATCAGGAAAAAGGACATAAAAAAATGCATATTAGATTTGTCAATCCCGGTTCTCCATTGTTTATTTTTTATTTGTCACAGTAATATCATGTACGGCTATGGCAATACAATGGGAATTATAGGACATGAAGAAGTGATAGGTCTATTTAGTGCAATTAATGTGTCTTATAATATGGCTTTTATATTGATGAATATTATGTATGCGATACTTTGGTTTACCATGATATTAAAGCATAATGTAAGCGATGGAACGATAACGCTGCCTAATAACAGAGGCGCATTAGCAGCCATAATTATTGTAATAGCTGTAGAGATAATAGGTATTTGCATATTTATATCTACTAATGAATTAAGTTTGCTTTACTTATTTTCTATTGCATTTTTCTGGATTTTTAAATTTATAACTCGTCTTATTTCATTTATAATTACAGAACTAAAGGATGAATAACTGATTTTGCAATAATCCATAAGGAAAAACATGAATAACAAATTTAATTAGATTAGTTTTATGGAACAAAATAAGCTTTAATTGATTGTTTTGTTCCGTTTTTCTTTACAAAATATTGGAATTGTGATATAATGTTTTCATTGATGTGTTAATCAGCTTATCGGCTTTACCGATGGCGAAACTACCGCAAGCTACAAGTACAATGCAAGCGGATTGCGCTATGAGAAAACTGTTGACGGTCAGACGATTAATCATGTCTGGGACGGTTCTAAGCAGATTGTCGCAGATGTTATTGATAATCAGTTCTATGAGGCTGATTGTTATATCCGTGGCACAAATCTTGTTGCAAAGTATAACTACAGAAACGGCGATAAGACGGAGTATACTTACTATACCCAGAACGCTCACGGTGATGTTGTTAATCTTACTGATAAAACAGGTAAGGTTACAAAAACTTATACTTATGACGCTTTTGGTGTTGAGAAGAATATTGACGAGAATGACTCAAATGCTTTCCGTTACTGTGGTGAATACTACGATACCGAAACTGGTACGATTTATCTTAGAGCGAGATATTATAACCCAAGCAATGGTAGGTTTATTTCCAGAGATAGCTTTGCGGGTAAATTAGAAGATCCATTAAGTTTAAATTTATATACTTATTGTGCTAACAATCCTATCATATATTTTGATCCAAGTGGACATTTTTGGAAGGAATTATGGGAAGGTACAAAAGAAGTCGTCAAAAATATAGGTGAATTTGCTCAATCTGCTCTAAAAAACACTGGTAAAGAATTATCAAATAATTCATCTGGTTTTGCAGTAGCAGGTTCTATGGCAGCTGCAGATGGACCGGCTCCGGTCGGAGATACGGCAGGTTTGATAACAGCTGTAGGAATATTAGCTGTTTCGGCAGTTAAAGGAGTTTATGATACTGCAACTACGTTTGATTGGATTGATTATTCTTCTCAAACTAAGGCTGTACCTAAAGAAGAAGCCGAATCTAAGGATATTGATATTCCTTATTTACCAATGAAAAAACCTGTTTATTTTCCTGAAGATCCAAATGATTTTCAGCCGATTAATATGACAGCATATACATATAACAACGGAAAAATTATTAAATGGGGTTATACTGAAAAAACAGCTATATTTGAATGGAATGAGGATGAAAAATACGGTGATCATTATCATTGCATGTTGCCAGAATGGAATAACAAGCATAGCGAAAGCGGAAAGGCTAAAGATGCAATACATTATTATGCTGGTCAAATAGTGCCTGAACCATGGGCATCATTGTATAGAGGATATTAAGATTATATTTACGGAGGAAACTCATGATTATCTCATATAAAAATCTTCATGAAATAGAAAAAGTTAATTTGCATGATGCATATATTGAAAATGTGATTTATAACCATGCTGATAAAAAAATTAACATTAAGTTAGAAAGTGAATGGGAAAAAAATGATTATGATTTAGATTTTCATAAAGTACTGTATTATGAAATGACATGTTGTGACTTTTGGGGTAGTGGATATAATGTGATTTGTTGGTCAAAATTAGATACGACTGAAATTTTCGATAAGTTATTAAGACTTGAAATTGTAGAAAACTCTCGTTCAAAGGGGGCTAATCAAGAACAAACGGATTTATCTGAGTTTTTTGGAATAGAAATACTTATAAATTCAGGAGATAGATTGAAAATTATATGCAAATCAATTAATGTAAATAAGTTTTAATATAATTAGACCGATGTGTTTAATAACATATCGGTCTAAAATGAAAAAACTGCTACATCAGAGGCACAAATCTTGTCGCTAAATACAACTACAGAAACGGCGATAAGACGGAGTATACTTACTATACCCAGAACGCTCACGGTGATGTTGTTAATCTTACTGATAAAACAGGTAAGGTTACAAAAACTTATACTTATGACGCTTTTGGTGTTGAGAAGAATATTGACGAGAATGACTCAAATGCTTTCCGTTACTGTGGTGAATACTACGATACCGAAACTGCGACGATTTATTTAAGGGCAAGATACTACAATCCGGGTACAGGCAGATTTATCAGCCGTGACTCCTTCGCAGGCAGAAGGTCTGATCCGCTTAGTTTGAATCTCTACACTTACTGCCGCAACAATCCGCTGAGATATGTTGATCCTAGTGGTCATGATGCGGTTGATGCTGCTTCGTTTGCTGTCAATAATCCAAGACCGACAAATATTAATAGTGCATGGGATGCAAAGCAATTAAAAAAGTGGGATAATAAATTTAATCAGATACTTAATGCTCCTGCACGTGTTAATAGTCAAAGTGATGCTATTTATCGTAGTAAGATTACAACTACGCCAACAAAGAATAGTAGTGATAAAGAAATTGCTTTGTATTCAACGTGGAAAAGCTTGGTATTTGATGATAATCTGAATTTAAAGACATCATTAACTGATGAGAAAAAGTCTTTTGCATCTAATGTTTTTCACTCTGCACTAACATTAGAAAGAAAAATAGGTGTTCCTGCTGAAATTGTCGCTGCTCAAGCATGCCAAGAAACTGGTTGGGGACAAAGTGTACCTATTGATATTTATACTGGTCAATATAGTTATAATATTTTTGGTATTAAAGGAACAGGAACAGCAGGAAGTGTTAACTGTGGAACTCAAGAATATGAAAATGGAGGTTATATAAATATTAATGCTGATTTTGCGGCATATAATAATTTTACAGAATGTCTTGCGGGGTATGATGAATTTTTAACCAATAGAAGCCTATATCCTTATGATGATTTATTTGGAAATATGAATGTGGTTGATTGGGCTTATGGACTTGAATCTCATCATTATGCTACGGATCCCAATTATGCTGAATCTTTGCTAAATATTATTGATGTATATTATGGGCTTTACAAAGGAGATTGATGTTTGAAAAAAATAATTTTTGGATTACTTTTCTTGATGCTTTTGATTAATGCTGGTTGCACAAAAAAAAATGAAAACTTAAATTCAATTAATAATGAAGTTTTTTATGAAACCAAGAATGAAGAGCCTTTAATAACTGAAACAGATGAAATATTTTCAAATATCTATAATTCTGAAAATATGTGGCTTGGCAAAACGATAAGCATTGCAGAAGCAGAAAACATATTATCTTCACAGATAAATAGTGAAAATAAAAATCGACATCTTATATGTCAAAGTGTCGATTTTTATAATGGACGCTGTTACTATATCTTTCGTTGCTTTGATGATTTTCCAGATCATACTGTGACGGTTGCTTGGTATGCTGTTGATGTATTGACAGGAGAATGTTATGACACTATATCATGGGTAGATTTAGAACCTGTTAATTAGTTATATTTTTATACAAAACAACCTCTAAATTAATCTTTTTCTTCAATAAATAATCCACAATAATTACATGAATAAAAGCTCAAATTCGATCAGTTTATACCCGAAAAGGCAAAAGTTATCTATGGAGAATCAGAAGCTTACAAAAGCATTTGGAAGTTAAGTTTTATGTTAAAAAACAAATAGTGTAACATGAGTCGGAAAGTTCCGATTCATGTTACAAAATGAAAAATATGGAGGTATTTAAAATGGGCGTAATCAAAGATATTGTCGATCAGGTAGACAAATCAGAGGAAGAAAAGAAGAAACTCGGCGAAACATTAGACTTGCTTGTAAGTCTTTCTGAAGCCAAAGCGGAACATTGTCAGAACACGATTGAAGCTGATTTAAAGATGGGCAGGGTTGCAGGAAATGACACGCTTTATTTCCCGATAACCCACATTGCGGACAAGCGTTTTCAGTATCGCTGCACTACGACCGATACTCCCGGCGATCTGGTTGATACCATATCCGATTCGATAGTCGGAATGTTTGATGATCATACACCGAAGGGAATAATTAACGGAATAGCGAAAACTGCTAATGAGTTTCTGAAAGTTCTGCTCGGTGCAGGCGAGGGAACGGAGCAGTATGCTCAGGTATACACAACCGGAATAGACGGAAGCGGAGTAGCAATGAGCTTGGTTCGTACCGATTTTATGTTCTGGTGCAGAAAAATAACCGCCTCAAGTCTGAAAGAAAAAATGGATTCAGCTCTTGCTTGTGTTGCTTACAAAAGCGTTATTGATGTTTCAAAGCTGAAATTTGACGACTTCCGCAACGTTTATTCAAAGGTTGTCGACAAGGGTCTTCCCGATGATTTGTCTGACGAGGAACGCAAAGCCAAGATTATACAGGCTATTAAGGACGCAAAGGAAATTTTTGAAATGCTCGGTGGTAAGCTGGATAGAGAGCAGGGCAAGGTGATGATGACGGCAAACGTAAATGCCGCAAATATTGTTGATTCTGATTTTAAATTGGGCGTTATTATTTAAGAAAAAAATACATAAAAAAAGAAAATGACTTCGGTCAGTTATGGAGAGTCAGGAATTTGCAATGGCACTTGGAAGTTCAAACGCATATTTATCTCAGCTTGAGAAAGGTTGCCACACTCATGCTTCTTGACAAAACAGCGAAGAAGCAATTTTTAAGTTATTTTAGTAACATTCTTTTATTTTCTCCGTTCTGCATTAAGCAGAACGGAGATTTTTTTATCAAAATTTAATATTATCTTAAGTTGATGTTGAGCCTATGTATGAAAATACATGGGCTCTTTTTTTATGCCCTAATGACGTAAAAAGGAAAGGAAAACCATGTTTTTGACAATAAAATGGCTGTGTATAACGACAAAATATCCGTAAGCCTCCGTTTGATTTCATAAAAGAATTAAACGGAGGTCTAAAATGGATAGAAAGTTTAAAAGAATAAATATGGACGATGTGAAAAGTATAATTAACCAAAAAGGATTTTATTATTTTCCGCTTGAAAGGGTGTATGATAATTTTGAAGGCGGCAAGTACATAATTGTTACCGATAATCCGGATCATATAAAGCAAAATCCGCAGTACGCTGACGAAATTATAATGACAACGGAACAGTTTGAATATTATGCTGAAATTTTCAATACGTTTCTTGCAAACGAGGACAGAGAAAGAAAAAGGCAGCTTGTCCATATTGAGTATACGGAAAATTATGAAACGGATTCAAGCGTATTTCAGAATGATCAAAATCCTGTTGAGGATAAAGTGATTGCAAATTTTGAAAAAGAACATATAGAAAAAGCATTAAAACAGCTCACAGAAACGCAGTGCAGACGTTTTGAGCTGTTCTTTTTTTATGGCTGCAGAATATGAAGGTGTTAACAGATATGCCGTCCGTACTTCATTGAATTCTGCAATAAAAAAATTGAAAAAAATTTTGTAAAACCCCTGTGCAAAATACTTTTCCCATTCCCTTATATGTGAAAGGGCTTAACAAAAGTTATTTCAAGTATCTTGACAACTGAATATCAACTTTGCAGGTACATTAATCACACGGCCGGTATAAAATCTCGGCAGCCACAGAAGCCATACGCCAGGACCTCAAAAGAGTGAGCGAGAAATATGAAGCTTCAAGACTAAAATAGCTTTTTAGGGGCAATGAAACGCAGGAGGACAATGATACTTCCGTCTAGCAAAACATGCCAGTGACATGTTTTGGGCACCCCTTGATCGGGGAATCAGGCAATGAGGATGGCTTTGTGAGAACCACAGAGGAATGAGATGTCCATGAGGTCGGTAAGCTGCCGACCGCCTGCAAAGCTCCGTGTGTAACGGGTATTGTGAATAAATATTACACAGGCAAAACGAATTGTTACTGCGGTTTGTGTTTTACAAGCCGCAGTTTTACATAAAATTGGAGTGAAAACAAATGAAAGAAAAATTAAAACATATGCGTGGATTTTACGGAGTTAGCATTTCACCTGCTGTCTGCATTTTACCGGAATATCATCCATGCTGTCAGTGTGTTTGGCGTGTAAAAGATACCAATGTGCTATTCTGTCCGTTTCAAAGCTGTGTAAGAAATAAATCAGGTTTTACTATGCCGAAAGCAAGAGGTGAAAATGATGTTGATTAAACGTGGCGACATATTCTATGCCGATCTTGACCCGATAATCGGTTCAGAGCAAGGCGGTATCAGACCTGTGATTGTGGTGCAGAATAACGTTGGTAACAAGTATAGTCCAACGCTTGTGGTACTCCCTTTGTCTGCGGCAAAAAACCGTTCCTTCCAACGCATATCCACATTTGCGGTTCAAAATTACTGCCCAAGAACTCAATCGTTCTTGCGGAGCAGATACGCACAATCGATCGAAACCGATTGCTCAGATACGTGGGTTCGGTAGGATTAGAGATTATGGAAAAGGTTGATAAGGCAGTAAAAATAAGTATTGGAGTGAATGTTAATGACTAAATTTGGACAGGCAGAATATATTGATTTTATGGCAAAAATATTTGCCAATAAGCTTGGGAAAATTCTTGAGGAAAATGAAAAACAAAATTTCAGCAGTAGAAATACAGAAGATATTTACAAAAAGTTTCCGTCCGCAAAGGATGCAATGTAAGGGGGGATTAGACTCAATCCCAAATTCTGTGTAACCGCAAAATAGCATATCAAAATAAAAGATCAAATTTCTATGATGAGACCGTCGGGAACCCCGTCGGTCTTATCTGCATATTATCATAAAAGAATTCTGTTGTCAAGCTGCCAAATGTTATTCCGGAATTCTGTCTCCGTAGAAAACAGCCAACTGAGCATAAATCTGACTCCAATCCTGACGACGCCCTGTCCACTTTTTCGTGATGTCTTTCATTGCCAAATACAGCATTTTGAACAGGCTTTCGTCAGTCGGAAATACCGATTTTGACTTAGTCACCTTACGCAGCTGACGGTTAAATCCCTCAATCGCATTGGTAGTGTAAATCAACTTTCTCAACTCCTGCGGAAACTTGAAGTAAGTGCTTAAATTCGCCCAATTTTCGTACCATGACTTTGAAATCTTAGGGTACTTTTTGTCCCATTTTGATGCAAATTCGTCAAGGGCATCATGGGCAGAGGGTTCATCAACAGCGGCATAAACACGTTTTAAGTCAGCCATAAGCTCTTTTAAATCCTTGTAAGACACATATTTGCTTGAATTTCTCAGCTGATGAATTATACAGTTCTGAATGTCAGTCTGAGGGAAAACCGCATTGATTGCCTGTGAAAATCCGCTGAGGTTATCGGTGCAGGCAATGAGAATATCCTCTACACCTCGATTTTTCATGCTGTTAAGCACATTAGCCCAGAACTTAGCACTTTCATTTTCGCCAACCCACATTCCGAGAACGTCCTTTTTGCCGTCCAGGCCGATTCCGATAGCGATATACACAGCTTTTTTCACAATTTGTCCCTCACTGCGGACATGGTAATGAATCGCATCAAGAAATACGACAGCGTAAACGCTTTCCAACGGTCTCTGCTGCCATTCCTTTGCCTCAGGCAGTATCTTGTCGGTAATACGGCTGACCGTTGAATCTGACACACTCAGACCGTAAATATCACGGATATGCTCTTCAATGTCTGCTGTTGACATACCTTTCGCATACATTGAGATGATTTTGTTCTCCATATCTACAGAAATGCTTGTCTGATTTTTCCGAATAAGCTGTGGCTCAAATTCACCGTTTCTGTCACGAGGAATATCAATTTCTACCTTACCCATGCTGGTTCTGAGCGACTTTTTTGCTGTGTCCGTTACGGCTATTGTCAGTAGTCTTGTTTTTTACATCATAGGGTTCATAACCAAGCTCTTCGTCAAGCTCGGACTCAAGACTGCCTTCCATAAATTCTGCGATTGTTTCCTTAAACAGCTCTTGTATGTCATCTATACTCTGCACATTAGCTGTTGACAGCAGTTCGCTTATCAGTGCTCGTCTTGCCTGCTGTTCGGGTGCTCCTCTTTTTCTTCTTGCCATAATAAAACCTCCTAAGTTGTGTCTCTTTTATTGTACACTACTTTGGAGGTTTACACAAGATTTGGGGGTGAGTCGGGGATTAATTTGTTAGGATTTATTTTAGGTGCAGTTTTCGGCGGTACAGTCGGAGTGTTTACAATGTGTCTGTGCAGAGCCGCTTCGGACGCCGACAGATGTATGAATCAAACAGATTATGAAATTGTCAAGTATTATTGACAATTTCAATTTCAGTCTTTGCTCTTTCCCGACTTCTGACGGCTCGCTGCGAAAAAAGCGGCGGCATCCTCTAAGAATTCATTCAATTCTTCCAAATGACGATTTTTCTTTTCAAGCTCTTTAATGTGTTTATTTGCTTCTTTCAGCTGCTGTGCAAGGCTAAGAGATTCTTCCAGCGTGCGTGTGCCTGCACCTTTGTCTATCTCGCCGGCATTGGCTTTGCTTACCCACGTCCCGATGGTTCCTTTGGGGATTCCTAGCTCCTCGGCTGCTGCCTTATTCCCTATCTCTTTTGCTAATTTCACCGTCTCCTTCTTGTATTCCTCACTGTACTGCTTTCCTGTTCCCATTTTGTTCACAACCTTTCTTCTTTTATTATATTTCGGTTTTGCTGGTTGTGTCAAGTTTTATTATACAACATCATTATAAGGATTAATTTTGTCAGGTTTGGTGATACCATTCCGGCGAAAAATGTGGTATCCTTGTTGGTGAAACGGAGGTGAAAATATGCCGACAGTTACAGTAATTCAGCCAACGATAACGGAAGAAAAAAACAGAATAATCCGTTGTGCAGCATACTGCCGAGTGAGTTCAGACAGCGAAGATCAGCTTAATTCCTTTATGGCACAGCTTAAATATTACGAGAATTTTCTCGCTGACAGCGAAACGGAAACCCTTGTAAATGTTTATGCTGACGAAGGTATAACGGGAACTCGTGAGGACAAGCGTGAAGAATTCCAACGCATGATGAGCGACTGCCGAAAAGGTAAAATTGACAGGATTTATACGAAGTCAATCAGCCGTTTTGCAAGAAATACAAGGGATTGCTTAACAAATGTAAGAGAACTGAAGTCCCTTGGAATTACAATATTCTTCGAAAAAGAAAGCATTGACACCGCCAACATGACCGATGAAATGATGATAACTATTATGGGCGGTCTGGCACAGGAGGAATCAACTTCAATTTCGCAGAATATGCGGTGGAGCGTTCAGAAAAGAATGCAAAACGGAACATATAAAATATCTCGTCCCCCGTTTGGATTTGATATTGTAAACAACGAACTTACGATTAATGAAGAACAGGCACAAATTGTGAATCAAATACGTAACCTTGCAGTCCTGCGTTCACTCTTACTCCTGTTTCATCACAATGCACAACAGGAGCTTTGTTGATTTTCTGTGGAATCGTCTCCACAATCGGCTTGGCGAGATCCGCAGCACTGTGAAGCATATTGGCAACAGTGCCAACGCTTGGTTTGATTCCTGTCAGTCCGTCTATGATCTCACAAAGGTTCTGCATTGCTACCATTCCCTTGATGTTCAGAACACATATCAATGCTTTCAGCTGATTCCCGTAAGTAACAGTACCTTTCATACCAGCTGGACGTTCTGCAACTTCATGAATGCCGTTACAGCTGCACTCCAGCATCTGATATTTGACAGTTTCTTTCTTCACAGTGATATCTACGACATAACAGGAATCGTTCACCTTCAAGTTGGCACAGCTATCCCTATTTGGACAGTTTTTACAGTGCTCAGGATAGATTCTTTCAATACGATCCGGTTTATCCAATACAATGCTATGTCCTTTATGTCCGGTTTTACCACCAGCCTTTTTCCCACTTTTCTTACGTAAACTTTTGGGGGCTGGTTTTTCATATCCATCCGTAGATGGCGGCTTGCTGCTGTTACGGCTATTCTTATTCAGTTTTTCCTTCAGCTCAGCGATTTCTGCTTTGGCAGATGCCAGTTCCGCTGTGAGTCTTTCTATAATTTTGTTTTGCTCTGCTATGATTTCAAGTAACTCTTCATAAGTCGGCATACTGCCACCACCTCTGCTTTTTTATCAGTATAGCATACTTATGCACTTCTTGTAAATTGGCAAATGGTCGATTTTTATTCCCGGCTTTCTAACCTTTCAACATTGTGGATTTTCTATGCTTTTAGTGGGGGATTGAATAGTTACGAGAATAAAATAAAAGAAAAGTATCCTAATTGTTCGATGAAAAATATATTGGACTACGAGAATACAGGAATATCAAATTTAATCGAATACGATATTATAAAAAATCAGAATAACCAAGTGTCAAAAATCACATTTACATTCTCTTCCTTCTTACTTCAAGGCAATCTCAACGAAAATGGGGAAAATGTTATTTTTCCTGTTTTTATCGAGTTGTTATTAGATGAGGGATTTATTATAAGTAGAGCCAAGGCAAAAAGTACACTTTTTGAATTTGATGATGATAATCAATTTTTAATATCCGATGATAAGATTGTTGTGATATAATAAAGTTGTAACACCTCGACCTAATATGATATAATCAT
>OLWA01003458.1_pt1 | contig 11958 bp, 7 predicted proteins | sample 1673251 | NCBI WGS metagenome assembly OLWA01 (sample SAMEA3178937, study PRJEB25190) | human gut metagenome | biome: human gut; feature: human-associated habitat; material: faeces | place: Austria | collected 2013
ATAGGGCAGGGACTGCCCAAATTAACGCCTGTGGAGATAGTAGGTTACGAGGTCGATGAAGCAGGAAGCCTATTGGCTTAAGACAATGGGTAGTTCACTTTGATTCAGGAGAATTAATTATGATTAGAAAAGAACAGCTGCGTCTATACGCAATTACAGATACAAGCTGGCTTAACGGAGCCAGTCTCATTGATGTTGTTGAAAATGTATTAAAAAACGGAGCAACATTTTTACAATTAAGAGAAAAAAATGCGTCACATGAAGAAATTGTTGCAAAAGCAAAAGCAATTAAGCCAATTACACGAAAATATGGTATTCCATTCGTTATTGATGATGATGTGCAGGCGGCACTTGAAGCTGACGCTGACGGAGTACATATCGGACAGAGTGACACTGACTATATGACTGCAAGAAGTATTCTTGGAGATAATAAGATTATCGGCATGACCGCCAAGACAGTAGAACAAGCGAAAGAAGCCGAAAAACTTGGTGCAGATTATATCGGAACCGGTGCTGTATTTGGCTCAAGTACCAAAAAGGATGCTGTATACATGCCTCGTGAGCGACTGATTGAGGTTGCAGGTTCAGTTAATATCCCTGTCGTTGCAATCGGCGGTATTGATTACGACAACTGCGGTGAGCTTGCAGGCACTGGTGTTGACGGGATTGCTGTTGTTTCAGCTATATTTGCCGCTGATGATCCTGGACTTGCTACGAAAGAGCTTTACTTAAAGACTGGCCGTGTATTTAATTATCACAGGGATTTCATATTTGACATGGACGGAACTATTCTTGATTCTATGCCTTACTGGAGAAATGTTTCCAAGGAATACGCCATGCAGTATGTTGATAAGTTACCTGATGACTTTGACGAGCGTACTTATGTAATGGACCTTGATGAATGTTCTGCTTATTTCCGTGATGAATTAGGCATAAGCACCGATGCAGCAACTATGCGACAGACCGCCGTGGATATTATGACAAGACACTACAGCACAGATATTCCGGCTAAAGACGGAATGCTTGAATTAATCAGACGTGAGCATGAAGCCGGTTCTTGCATGTGCATATTTACAAGCTCTGACAGAGGCTGTGTTGACGCTGCACTTAACCGTCTTGGAATAACTGACTGTTTTAACAACATTTTTACAGTATATGACATTCCATATAATAAAAAGAATCCGGAAAGCTACAAGCTTATCGCTGAAAAAATGCATTTTAAACCGGAAGATACATGGGTATATGAAGATGTTCTTCACGGCATTGAATCTGCAAGACAGGGTGGATTTAAGATATGTGCTGTATATGATGAGGATTCTAAGAAGCATTGGAACGAAATCTGCGCATTTGCAGACGAAATAAGAGATATAAGAAATGATTGAGGATTAGTAATGAAGAAAAAAGTTGTTGTTGGCATGTCAGGGGGCGTTGATTCCTCTGTTGCCGCTTATCTATTAAAGGAACAGGGCTATGATGTAATAGGTGTGACTATGCAGATATGGCAGGACGATGCAACAGAAGCCGCTGAGAACGGCTGCTGCGGTATCAGCGCTGTTGATGATGCAAGACGTGTTGCAGGTCAGCTTGACATCCCATATTATGTAATGAATTTTAAGAATGAGTTCAAATGTAATGTAATTGACTATTTTGTTGACGAATATAAAAAAGGCCGTACACCTAATCCATGTATCGCCTGCAACCGTTATGTAAAGTGGGAATCTCTTCTTAAGAGAAGTCTTGAAATAGGAGCAGATTACATTGCAACAGGACACTATGCAAGAATCCACCAGCTTCCTAATGGCAGATACACTATATGCAATTCAGTAACTGCCAGGAAAGACCAGACTTACGCACTTTATAATCTTACACAGGAACAGTTATCACACACACTTCTTCCTATTGGTGATTATACTAAGGATCAGGTCCGTGAAATTGCATCTAAGATTGGTATTACTGTTGCCAAGAAGCCTGACAGTATGGAAATATGCTTTATTCCTGATAATGACTATGCAGGCTTTATAACACGTGAAACAGGCTATACTTCTGTTCCCGGTAATTTCATTGACGTCAATGGCAATGTAATTGGAAGACATCAAGGTATCATACACTACACAGTTGGTCAGAGAAAAGGTCTTGGACTTGCTCTTGGAAAGCCGGCATTTGTTGTTGCTATACGACCTGAAACCAACGAGGTTGTAATCGGTGATAATTCAGATGTGTTCTCACCTAAGCTTTACGCCAACAACCTTAATTTCATGTCGATACCTTCACTTGAAGGTGAAATGCATGCCAAAGGTAAAATCCGTTACAGCCATGAGGGTGATATGTGTACTATAAGAATGTTTGATGAAAATACTCTTGAATGTACATTTGACGAGCCTGTTCGTGCCGTAACACCAGGTCAGGCGCTTGTATTATATGACGGGGACAATGTACTTGGCGGTGGAACTATTATTTAATTATTTTTTAAATTTTTTCAATTTGCCTTTAGTTTATAAGAATTGTTACAATCGTAAATTAAAAGATAATCAATACTATAAGATTTTGAAATTGAAAATTCATCATTTTTATCATAAAAATCTTCAATTTTTTTTAATTCTAAGTTTTTATGTTCTGCTTCTTTTACTATGGCTTCTCCTAAAGGATGTTCTGACCCCTTTTCTGCACTAGCTGCTAAAGCTAATACTTCCTCTTCTTTTATACCTTGGCAAATTATATCAGTAACTTTAGGCTTTCCTTCAGTTATTGTTCCTGTTTTATCAAATACTATAGTATCTATCTTATATGTGGTTTCTAAAGCTTCTCCACCTTTAATTAATACACCATTTTCAGCACCTTTTCCTGTTCCAACCATAATTGCTGTTGGTGTTGCTAATCCTAATGCACATGGACATGCAATTACTAATACTGAAATAAATATAGTTAAAGCAAATACAGTAGTTTCACCTGCAATAAGCCATCCTATTGTTGCTATTATTGCTAACCCTATAACCGTTGGTACAAAATATGCAGCAATAATATCTGCCATTTTAGCTATTGGTGCTTTTGTTCCCTGTGCTTCCTCCACTAACTTTACAATTTGTGCTAAAGCTGTATCTTTTCCAACTTTAGTAGCTTTGTATTTTATAAAACCAGATTTATTTATACTAGCTCCTATGACAGTATTTCCTATGTTTTTTTCTACAGGAATACTTTCGCCTGTGAGCATTGATTCATCAATAGAAGTGCTTCCCTCTATAATTTCACCATCCACAGGCAATTTTTCACCTGGCTTCACTAAAATTACATCCCCTACTATAACTTCATCTATAGGAATACTTAATTCTTTTCCATCCTTAATGATAGTTGCAGTTTTAGGTGCTAATCCCATAAGCTTCTTGATAGCCTCTGAAGTTTTACCCTTTGATACAGCTTCCAAATATTTTCCTAAAGTAATTAATGTTAAAATAACTACTGCTGATTCAAAATATAAATGCATTGCATAATGAGTTTCTCCATTTAGTATCTTATATATTGCAAAAAATCCATAAGCTACTGCTGCCGATGTCCCTATAGCAATTAATGAATCCATATTAGGACTAAGCTTAAATAGATTCTTATATCCTATCTTATAAAACTTATAACCAGCTACCATTACTGGTATAGTAAGTGCTAATTGAACTAGTGCAAAGTTTAAAGGACTTTTCATTGGATCAATAATTGAAGGTAATGGCATACCTACCATATGTCCCATACTTATAATAAGTAGTGGTACTGTAAATATAAGAGAGAAGATAAATCTATTTAAAAGTAACTTGCTTTCATCTTTCTTTTTAGAACCTTCATTTACTTGCTCTTCCTCTTTGATTAACTTATATCCAGCTTTATCAATAACTGCTTTAATATCTGAATATCGTACCTTTTCTGCATCAATTCTTACTGTTAGCTTTTCTGTAGCAAAATTAACATTAGCACTTTCAACACCATCAATCTTTTTAGTTACTCTTTCTACTCTATTGGCACAAGCTGAACATGTCATTCCTTCAACTTTGAAAGTGTAATCTCTCATATCTTTTCTCACAGAATATCCTGCTTTTACTACTGTTTCCTCAATTTTAACAACATCTACCTTTGTTTCATCAAATTTTACTGATAAAGTTTCTGTAGCGAAATTTACATTTGATTCTTCAACTCCATCCAATTTCTTCACTGCTCTTTCCACTCTATTGGCGCAAGCTGAACAAGTCATCCCTTCTATTTTGAATGAATTTTGCTTCATTTTCTCCTCCTTTACTTTGACATAACCTTTTGTAAAATACTTATTATTTCTTCTATTTTTTCGTCACCATTATCATTCATACAAGCATCCTTTACACAAGTATGCAAATGTTTTTCTAATATTATTAAATTAGATTTTTTTAATAACGATTGTGCTGCCATTATTTGATTAGATATATCTACACAATATCTATCATCTTCAATCATTTTAATGATTCCATCTATTTGTCCTCTTGCAGTTTTTAATGATTGAAGAGCTTTTTTTCTTTCATTATTCATTAATCTTCCTCCTATATTACCCCTCCCCTAGGGGGTATGTGTATTTTTATTATAATCTTTATTAACTAATTGTCAATAATATTATTTAAATTTTATTATATGTTTTCTATAGTAACCACTACTATTTCTGGTTTATTAAATAATCTTAGTGGAAATCCACTATTTCCAAGACCTCTACTTATTATAAGATTATTTTTTATGCCTTTATGAATACCTGCTGTATACTTAGGAAAAATCCCTTGTGCTGGTGCATATAACCCTCCAATTAGAGGAATTCTAAATTGACCTCCATGAGCATGCCCCGAAAACATTAAATCAAATTTATATTTATAGTATGATTTATCACCTATGGCTTTAAAATTTTCTGGATAATGACTTAAAACAATCTTTATTCCAGGCAATTTACAAAATTCATTAAAAATAATAGAATAATCTTTATACTCAAATTCCCCTTTTGCCCTTTTAATATAAGCCTCCGATGAACCTTGTTCTTCAACTAATCCTAATATATTAACTTTATTTCCATTAATATTTATGGTTCTTATTTCATTTAACAATACATTGACATTATTTTTTCTTAACTTTTTAATTATTTCTTTATATTTTTCTGCTCTAGTTTCATGATTTCCAGGTATATAGTATGTAGGAATTTTTTCACTCATCTTTGATATAAAGTTTATTATTTCTTTATATCTTATTGAAGTACAATCAATAAGATCACCTGTTAATAAAATTAAATCTGGATTCTCATTTAAAACCTTATTTAGTAATTTTTTATTATCCTTTCCAAATTCCTTACTATGTAAATCAGACAATTGTACTATTTTTATTGAATTTTTTACTTTCTTATTTATTTTAACCCTACTTACAACTATATTATTATTTTCACAAAATAATATAGCACTTGTAATTATGGCTCCTAAACTTATCAAAAAATACATATATTACCTCTAAAATTTTTATGTTTATTATACCATATAATTTATAATATCTATATTGGTATAATTTAATTATTTTAACACAAACCAACTTATTAACTTATATATCATTTAAAAGTATAATTTAAATAGTTTTAAAATTCATTTGTATGGGGGAATATTATGGATTTTCTATCTTTTAAAGAAAATAATATGGACAACTTTAAGAATTATATTTGTAAATTTGAAAATAACCAACTCCTTTCTTCTTTTTTATTAAATATCGACAGTAATACTATAAGTTATATAAAAAATAGTATGACTATCTCGCTAAAAAACATATCTTATTTTTCTCATGATAAAGCAGCTTTGCTTTTATTATTTAAATTTGCTGATAATGATAGATTATTATATGGTAAATGGTTTAATTATTCTCTTAACACCCATAAAGAACATTTAGAAATGATGCTTTTTCAAAAAGAAATACCAATTATTTTAATTGATTCAGTAACAAAAAATAAATTTACATTTTATGTAACTAATGATTTCAAAATTGGTATAAAAGATCATATAAAAAATACTCATTTTATAAAGATGAATGAGCTTGACTTTAATTTATATATTAATTCTCTTGAAAAAAATATAAAATCTTTATCTAAACTTTGGGATAGTATAGATGCATAAAAAAGTAGGCTGTATCAATCTTTTTGATACAGCCCATTTTTTGTTGTGTTATTAGAAGTAGTGCTACTTATTTTATATTAAGTTTAAAAAACTATTATTCTGCTAATTTTTTGTATTCTTCATACTTTCTCTTAGCATCTGCTTCTGCCATTGCAAATAATTCTTCAGCTTCTTCTGGATATTGCTTTGCAATTGCTGAGTATCTTACTTGATCCATTATGAAGTCTTTGAAGCTTCCTTGTGGTTCTTTAGAATCTAATACAAATGGATTCTTTCCTTGTTCTTTTAATGATGGATTGAATCTGTATAAATGCCAGTATCCAGCTTTAACAGCTTCGTCCATATTTCTTATAGAGAATCCCATTCCCTTCTTTAATCCATGGCTAATACAAGTTGAGTAAGCAATGATGATTGATGGTCCATCATGAGCTTCTGCTTCTAACATAGCTTTAACTACTTGGTTCTTATCTGCTCCTATAGCTACTTGTGCTACATAAACATTTCCATAAGACATCATCATTCTACCTAAGTTTTTCTTAGCTGACTTCTTACCTGATGCTGCAAATTTAGCCATTGCTGCTATAGGTGTTGATTTAGAACTTTGTCCACCTGTATTAGAGTAAATTTCTGTATCGAATACAAGAACATTTACGTTATCTCCTGAAGCTAGTACATGATCTAATCCACCGTATCCGATGTCATAAGCCCATCCATCTCCTCCAAGAATCCATTGAGATCTCTTAACTAAATAATCTCTTCTGTTATTTATTTCTGCTAATAATTCTAATGCTTTAGCATCTTCTACATTATTGTTATCTAATATAGCTTCAACTTCTGCACTATAAACTTTTGAAAGCTCTCCATTTTCTTTATTAGCTATCCAATTTCTGAATGTTTCTTTATATTCTTCAGCTATTGAAGTTTCTAATAAAGCTTCCATATTCATAGCTATGTTGCTTCTCATTTGATTTACAGCTAAGAACATACCATATCCAAATTCAGCATTATCTTCAAATAATGAGTTAGCCCAAGCTGGTCCCTTACCTTCATGGTTAGTTGTGTATGGTGTTGAAGGTGCTGATCCACCCCAAATTGATGAACATCCAGTTGCATTAGCAATCATCATTCTATCTCCAAATAATTGAGTAACTAACTTAATATATGCTGTTTCACCACAACCTGCACAAGCTCCTGAGAACTCTATAAGTGGAGTTTTAAATTGACTATCTTTAACTGTCTTACCTGGAGTTAAATCACCTTTGTAAGCAACTTTTTCTGATACTGCGAAATCCCAGTTTGGTATTTCCTTTTCTGTTTGAGTTGCAAGAGGTTCCATTTTCAATGCCTTACCTGGTGCTGGACATATATCAACACAGTTAGCACATCCTGTACAGTCTAATGTACTTACTTGAATTCTGTAGTTTAATCCTGCTAAAGTCTTTCCTGTAGCTTTCTTAGTTTCAAATCCTTCTGGTGCATTAGCTAATTCTTCATCACTTACAAGAACTGGTCTAATACATGCATGTGGACAAACAAAAGCACATTGGTTACATTGAATACATTTTGCAGTTTCCCATTCTGGTACTTCTGAAGCAATTCCTCTCTTTTCATATGCTGCAGTTCCAGCTGGGAATGTACCATCTTCAATTCCATTGAATGCACTTACTGGTAATTTATCACCTTCAAGAGCGTTCATTGGATTCATTATATTCTTAACGAAATCAGTAATTTTCTTAGTTTCAACAACTTCTGAATCTTCTGCATCTTTCCATGAAGCTGGAACATTTATCTTAACTAATGAATTCATACCTCTTTCAACAGCTTCAAAGTTCATATTTACAACTTTGTCACCTTTTTTACCATAAGCTTTTTTAATTGAAGCTTTTAAGTAATCTTTAGCTTCATCTTCTGGTATGATTTCAGCTAATTTAAAGAATGCTGATTGCATTATCATATTGATTCTTCTACCTAAACCAATTTCAGTAGCTATCTTAGTAGCATTGATTGTATATAAATTTATTTCATTTTCAGCAATGAATCTCTTCATTTTTGCTGGTAATTTACTTTCTAATTCTTCTTCAGTCCAGATACAGTTTAATACAAAATTTCCACCTTTTCTAAGACCTTTTAATACATCATATTGATTTACATATGCTTGAACGTGACATCCAATATAATCAGCTTCGTCTATAAGGTAAGTTGATCTTATTGGTTGATCACCAAATCTTAAGTGAGACATAGTAGCTCCACCAGATTTCTTTGAATCATATGCAAAATATGCTTGTACATATTTATCTGTGTTTTCACCGATAATCTTAATTGCTTGTTTATTAGCACCAACAGTTCCATCTGATCCTAATCCCCAGAACTTACATCTTACTGTTCCTGGAGTTAAAACTCTTAATTCATCCTCTACTGGAATTGAAGTGTTTGTAACGTCATCTTCGATACCAACAGTGAAGTTATTTTTAGCATCTTCTTTCTTAAGATTATCAAATATAGCTTTAATGTGTGTTGGAGTAACATCTTTTGAAGCTAATCCATAACGTCCACCAACTATTACTGGTCTATTTTCTTTTTCATAGAATGCAGTACGTACATCTAAGTACAGAGGCTCACCAATTGAACCTGGTTCTTTAGTTCTATCCATTACACAAATCTTTTCTGCTGTAGCTGGTATAGCTTTTAAGAAATGTTCAGTTGAGAATGGTCTAAATAAGTGAACCTTAACTAAACCATATTTTTCTCCTCTAGCATTTAATTCATCTATAGTTTCTTCAATTGCTTCTGTAACTGATCCCATAGCAACTATAACATGTTTAGCATCTTCTGCTCCATAGTAATTAAATAATCCATAATTTCTTCCTGTAAGCTCGCTCATTTTACCCATATACTCTTCAACTACAGGTATTATATTATTGTAAAACTTATTTGAAGCTTCTCTTGTTTGGAAGTAAATATCTGAGTTTTGAGCTGTTCCTCTTGTCACTGGATGATTTGGAGATAATGCTCTATTTCTAAACTCTTGAAGTGCTTCCGTATCTACTAAGCTTGCATAATCTTCATAATCTAAAACTTCAACTTTTTGAATTTCATGTGATGTTCTAAATCCATCAAAGAAATTAATGAAAGGTAATCTTCCTTTAATTGCTGCAAGATGTGATACTGGAGTTAAGTCAGCTACTTCTTGAACTGAACCAGCAGCAAGCATTACACATCCAGTCATTCTTGCTGACATAACGTCTTGATGATCACCAAATATTGATAATGCTTGAGAAGCTATTGCTCTAGCACTTACGTGGAATACTCCTGGTAATAATTCTCCTGCTACCTTATACATATTTGGAAGCATTAATAATAAACCTTGTGATGCAGTAAATGTAGTAGTTAATGCACCTGCTTGTAATGAACCGTGGAATGCTCCAGCAGCTCCTGCTTCTGATTGCATTTCAACGACATTAACAGTTTGTCCAAATATATTTTTCTTTCCTTGTGCTGCCCATTCATCTACAATTTCTGCCATTGTAGTTGAAGGAGTTATCGGGAATATAGCTGCAACATCTGTATATGCATAAGCAACATAAGCAGCAGCAGTATTTCCATCAATAGTCATCATTTTCTTTGCCATGATAAATACCATCCTTTTCTACTAGTTAAATAATAATAATTATCTTTTAATAAATATTATACATTCTAGTTTTTATTTTTTCTAGTGTTTTATATAAGATTATTAGATTGAAATTTACTATATATAAATATCTTAAGAAAATTTATTATAATAATTCATTTAAATCTTTTAATATCTGAATCTTTCCTCTAAGCATTTTAATGAATCCTTGTTTTTCAATCTTCTTTAAGCTTCTGCTGACAACCTCTCTAGTAGAATCAATCTCAAAAGCTAATTCACTATGGGTAGCATAAATACTCTTAGAATTCTTACTCATTAAAAGCTTAACTAATCTCTTTTCGAGACTTTCATGCCTATTAGATTCTTTATCTCTAATAATAATTTGATGTTTTCTATATAGGTCATTATACATATATCTTAAAAATTTTATATCTTGCTTCAAATATCTTTTAGCAATTCCACAAGGAATTACACAAATTTCTGAATCAACAAGTGCTCTTGCACAGATATTTAAATTATCTTCTTCCTTAAAACAATTAGATAATTCATTACAAAGCTGGCCTTCCTTTAAATCATATAGATTTGTTTCTTTTCCTCCAGCATTCATTCTTTGAATTTTTATAAGTCCTTTAAGTATAAAAATAAAGCCCATACACCCTTCCCCATCATTAGATAGGTATTGATCCATATTTAAAGTCTTAAAAATAGCATTTTGACTTAATATACCATCGCTTTTTTCATCTAAAATTTTTAATAGAGGGTATACTTCATAAAGAAAATCTATTTTTCTCTTTTCTTCATTAACATCCTTAACATAAGTTAACATTTTAATTCCTCACTTACTACTTTACATCTTTCAACATTTTTTTTGTGTGACTTAATCACATTATATCTTTCTTTTTAATAATAAACTAGGAAAATTTAAAAATTGATTTTATGGAATAATATAACTGTTAAAAGTGCATGATTTCTACTGTATAATAAATTTGCTATTTTTGAAATTATCTGAATATTTCATTAATTTAACAGTTGTTGACAATAGTTATTCATAGATTATAATTATTATATAAATAAAAATTTTATAAATAGAAGAGGTGCTTATATTCATGTGTAAAACAATAAGTATTAATCCTGATTTAACTTGGGTTGGAGCTTTAGATCCAAACTTAAGAATTTTTGATATTATAATGGAGACAAAGTTTGGTACAACTTATAATTCATATGTTTTAAAAGGTACTGATGGAGTTGCCATATTTGAAACAGTAAAAGAAAAATTCTTTGATGAACATTTAGAAAAAATAAAATCAGTTGTAAAACCTGAAGATATAACATATATAGTAGTAAATCATACAGAACCTGATCATGCTGGTTCAGTAGGAAAACTTTTAGAATTTGCTCCTAATGCTACTGTTGTTGGAAGTAGTCTTGCAATAAGATATATGGGACAAATAATGAATAAACCTTTCAAGAATAAAGTTGTTAAAGATGGTGAAACTATTTCACTTGGAAATAAGACAATTAAGTTCTTAAGTGTACCTCAATTACACTGGCCAGATACAATGTATTCATATGTAATTGAAGATGAAACTCTTATAACTTGTGACTCATTTGGAGCTCACTACAGCGATGAACGTATTATTAAAAGCAAGTTAGAAGCTGAAAAAGAAGCTGATTATATAGAAGCATACAATTACTATTTCTCAATGATAATGGGACCTTTCAAACCTTATGTATTAAAGGCTTTAGATAAAATTAAAGATTTATCAATAAAATTTATTTGTCCTGGACATGGTATGGTTTTAGATGGTGCTAACATTGAAAAATATATGGAATTATATAAAGAATGGAGCCAGCCAGTAAAAAGAGAAACACCTAGCATAGTTATTCCATATGTAAGTGCTTATGGTTATACTGCTGAGCTAGCTGAAAAAGTTAAAGCAGGTATTGAAGCTTTAGAAGAAAATGTTGATGTACTAATGTATGACTTAGTTTACACTGATATAAATGAAGTTATTGCTGAAATTAATAAATGTAGTGGACTATTAATAGGCTCACCTACTTTACTTGCTGATACACTTCCTCCAATTTGGACTATACTTGGATCATTAAATCCAGTAATTCATAGAGGATTACATGCAAGTTGCTTTGGTTCATATGGATGGAGCGGAGATGCACTTAAAAATATTATAAATG
>OLWA01003463.1_pt1 | contig 11951 bp, 11 predicted proteins | sample 1673251 | NCBI WGS metagenome assembly OLWA01 (sample SAMEA3178937, study PRJEB25190) | human gut metagenome | biome: human gut; feature: human-associated habitat; material: faeces | place: Austria | collected 2013
TCCGCATCGAGGAATCCGCTCATCACCAGATCGCCTCCCGGCTCAAGCGCCGCCGCATAGGACGGCAGGTCCGCCAGCAGAATATTGCGGTTGATGTTGGCCAGGATGAAGTCGTAACGGCGTCCGGCGATGCGGCGAACGTCACCCAGCATCGGCGTGATGCGGTCGCCGACCCCGTTGGCGGCGATGTTCTCCCGGCAGTTCGCATCGGCCCAGTCGTCGATGTCCACGGCGTCCATGTGTGCGGCCCCGCACTTCACCGCCACGATCGACAGCACGCCCGTGCCGCTGCCCATGTCGAGCCCGCGGCGCCCGGAGACCCTCAGGTCGAGAACCGCCCGCGACATGAGCCACGTCGTGGCATGGTGACCCGTGCCGAACGACATCTTCGGCATCACGATCACCTCCAGTTCGCCGGCCGGTGCCGCCTCGTGGAACGGCGCCCGGATCCGCAGCCGCCCCTCGACATCCGTGGCCGGAAAGTTACGCTCCCACAGGGCATTCCAGTTCTGCGTCTCGATGGCAATGTAGCGACCCTGCACCCCGTAGCGCGCCAACAGGGCATCCACCTCCGGTTTGCAGTCCGCCAGGCGCTCCTGCGGAATGTAGGCCTTCAGCAGGCTGCCCTCCGTCTCGAAGCTCTCGAACGGATAGTCGGCCAGTTCAGCCGTCAGAATCTCCCCCTGCTCGGCATCCGCCACCGGAATCTGAAGCGATATGTAATCCATGATTATTATGTAAAATTTTTTCGTATCTTCGTACGGACAAAGTTACGATTTTTCCCCGGCTTATCTCCATCCCGATGGCAGAAAATACGAAAAAATGGGCCGATGCGGCCCGTCGGTACACCACCTACATCAAACTCGAAAAACGATTGGCCGCAAACTCCGTGGAGGCCTATCTGAGGGATCTGCGTCTCTTCGCGCACTTCATCCTCCGCATGTGGGACGTCCCGCCACAGAAGGTCGAACCTCAGATGGTCGAACGATTCATGGCCTGGCTCTTCGACAAGGGCCGCGAAAAAACCTCCCAGGCCCGTGCTCTGAGCAGCGTGAAGAGCTTTTTCAACTTCCTGATGATGGAGGACCGGATCGAAGCGTCGCCCGCAGAATTCATCCAGAGCCCCAAGTTCGGCCGCCAGCTCCCCGACATCCTCTCCACCGACGAGATCGACCGGATCATCGCTGCGGTCGACACCTCGACGGTCAAGGGCCTGCGCGATCAGGCCATGCTCGAGGTTCTCTACTCGTGCGGTCTGCGCGTCTCGGAGCTCATCTCGCTCCGGATTCAGGACCTCTTCTTCGGCGAAGGATACATCCGCGTCATCGGCAAGGGCGACAAGCAACGGCTCGTCCCCATCAGCACGGTGGCCCGCGAACGAATCCACCGATACCTCGACAAACGCCCCGGAGCCCGCTCCAACGAAGAGGTGCTCTTCCTCAACAACCGCGGTCGGCAGCTTACACGCGTGATGGTCTTCACGATCCTCAGGCAGGCCGCGCAACGCGCCGGAATCGACAAGCACATCAGTCCTCACACCTTCCGGCACTCGTTCGCCACCCATCTGCTCGAAGGCGGCGCTTCGATCCGCCAGGTTCAGGAGATGCTCGGACACGAAAGCATCCTAACCACTGAAATATACACCCATCTCGACAGTTCGCATCTGAGGCGTACGGTCGAAGAGCATCTGCCCGTCTGAAATACCGAGGCGGGAGGGTGAAGAGACGTGCGTCGAGGAGGAGGGCAATCGGGGAGGATACGTGGGCCGGAGCGGAGAAACGTACAGCCGAAAACGAGGCCCCGGTCGGGATAGAAAAGATCGGAACGGAAAAACCAAGACGGGAGCGGCCGAAGAGGAGAAGCCTAAGCCGGGAAGGAGAAACGTACAACCGAAAACGAAGCCCCGGTCGGGATAGAAAAGATCGGGACGGAAAAACCAGGACGGGAGCGGCCGGGAAGAGAATACGCGACCGGGAAGAGAATACGCGACCGGAGAGGGCGCAGGGATCGGAGAAGAGGCGAACGAACCTTACAGCAACCGGATCTGCGACTGCGGCAGGAGGCGCAGGGCGGCGTAGTCCAGTGCCGAAATCACCACCCAGACCCCATTCTCGGTCACCGTCTGCGGCAGCAGCGTCGCCAGGTCGCCGCCCACAGCCTTCAGACGGTCGAACGCCGCCCGGTAATCCGTCGGAAAATCCGCAACCAGAAGACCCGCATGGAACTCCGTAGCTGCCAGGCGGTCGGGCGCCGGACACGTCTCCACCAGAAATCCGCCCCCGGCATGGAACGTCACCAGCGGATGGCGGATCACCCCCTGCGGCGTCCAGAGCAGATTAGAGGCTATCCTGCGGCGGAAGGGCTCTCCGGAAGAATTCATCGGCAAAAATTCGAATGTTGAGTTGCTCCTCATAGAGGCGATCCACGGCCGGACGCGTCGGCGGTGTATGGGTCAGCTTCAGGTCGCGGACCGTGATCGACGGCCGCTGAGGATTCTCCCCGAAGGTCAGAAAATGGATGTGAAGCCGCCGGTGCGTCGTGTCGGTCTTGAAGTTCCGCGTGAAACGCTCCTCCCGATTGCGGCGCAGCGTGATCGAATAGCTGTTGGCCCGCGTGCTGTCCCGGCGCTCCAGCCACATCTGAGCCCGTAGCCCACGCGGATTCCGGTCCAGCGAGTCGATCTCGTACCGCAGCGACAGATCGTACTCTCCGGGCGCGACATCCACTACAAGGCTCAAAAGCGACGTATCCCGAAGCGACGAAACCCGAATCAGCGTATCCGAACGAAGCGTCTCCGTAAAGGTCCGACGGGCCACGTTGTCGATCGTGTCCAGGATGGCCACCTCGCGGTCGTAGTACTTCCCCTCGGCCTCCAGAAGGTCGATCGCCCGTTCGACCACATCCCCAAGGCGCGCACTCTTGCGCTTCGAAAAGTTGCCGATCGTATAGTGCACGTCGTCGGTCGTATAGCCGTAGCGCGCAAAGATCGGCTCGTAGAGCCGCAGCGAATCCGTCCGCACGTTCTCCTCGTTGAGGTAGGCGTTCGTCAGAAACGCATCGTGGATGATCAGCGCCAGTTCGTCGTCCGGAATGATCGTATGGCGGGCGCAACCCCCAAGGAGCAGCCCCAAAAGCGTACTGTAAAAAAGCAGGTATCGTTTCATCGTCTTTGTCAGCTACGGATCGTCGTATCTTTTATCATGCTGCGGACCGTGACGTTCGTCAGAACCACGGAAACCACCGTAAAGGCCGCCGCTACGGCCACCAGATCCAGAAAACGGAACTCGACCGGATAACTCTTCGTCAGAAAACTCTCGGCCGGAATCTCAATCAGGCCGAAGTGCTGCTGAAGCAGGCTCAAAACAACGCCCAGCGTCAGGCCGATCGCTCCGCCCAAGGCGCAGATCAGAAGCCCCTCCGTGCGGAAAATCGACCGCAGAAGCCCCGTGTCCGCCCCCAGCGCCCGCAGCGTCGCCATGTCGCCGCGTTTCTCGACGATGAGCATCGAAAGCGCCCCGACCACCGAGAACGAGGCGATCACCAGGACCAGCAGGGCTATGAAAAAGATGCCCCACTTCTCGTAGGTCATGATCCGGTAGAACGAAGCTCGCAGCTCGTCGCGTGTCTGCGTGCGAAAATCTTCGCCGACCGCTGCCGCCACGGAACGCCGCGTCCGTTCGAGATCGGCCCCCGGCGTCAGACGGATCACCGCCGACGAAACCCGGTCCGGCTGCTCGAACAGCGCCTGTGCCAGGCGCAGCGACGTCAGCACGTAGGTCCGCTCCGTATCGAGATCCAGCACGTAGACCCCGCCCACGGGCTCCGTGCGCCGCGTATAGTTGTCCATCGGCAGCAGCGTCGAAAAACTCCCCCGCCGCACGGCGTAGAGCGTCACGTCGGCATCCGCCAGCGATCGGATACCCAGCATCCACGCCATCGACTGTCCGATGACCAGCCGCTCCAGATCGCCCAGCCGAACCCGCCACTCGCCCGTCACCACGGCCTCCGAAAGATCGAGAACCTCCCCGTAGCCGTCATCAACGCCTCGCAACGTCGCCGTCGCCTGACGGCCTTCGTGTTCGAGCAGCACGCTCTGTTCGAGCGTAAAGGAGAGGGCCGAGACCCCCGGAATCCGGCGCAGCGCCGCCGTATCGAGATCCCCCGCCGAAAAATGCTGCCCCCGCCGCGGCGTCACCGTCAGATCCGCATCGAAGGCCGAATACATCGACCGGACCAGCGTCTCGAAGCCGTTGAAGACCGACAGCAGGATCACCATCGCCGCTACGGGCACCGCCACGGCCGCCACGCTCAGCCCCGATATCAGATTCACAACCGATCGGGACTGGCGCGAAAACAGGTAGCGCCGGGCTATGTAGCGGGAAAGCATCGCGCAAGCGGGTTTCAATCCTCCTTCAACGCCTGCTCGATATGCTCGATATACTCAAGCGAATCGTCCAGGAAGAACTGGATCTCGGGAATGTTCTTCAGCTGATTGCGGATCCGCTGACCAAGGGCCCGCCGGATGAACCAGTTCTGATGCTCGAAGCGCTCCATGAGCGCCTTGCTCTGCTCGAAGGGGAAGATGCTCACGTAGATCTTCGCATAGCTGAAGTCCGGCGATACCCGAACCCCCGTAACCGTCACAAGCGCACCCCGCACCAGCGAGGCCCCCTCCTTCTGGAAGATGTCCGCCACATCCTTCTGGATCTGTTTGGCGATTTTCTGTTGTCGCGTCGTTTCCATAATTTCCTCGTTTTACAGTCCGAACTTGAATACCTCCTTGTTCTTCTCCCGTTTCGGCCGCGGCTTCCACGTCTCGAAACCCTCCTTGTTGAACCGGTAGCTCAACCCCACCGAGATCATCAGGTTGTCCAGCGGCGATCGCATCGGCGTCGTATAGAACGGATTCTCCGGTCCGTCGTCGGCATTGTCGTAGTAGCGGTTGCGGTTGCGGACGATGTCCGAATAGCCGAAGTAGTAGCGCGCCCGGAAGTTCAGCTCGAAGCGCCGGATCAGAAACGCAATGCCTCCGCCGCCGGCCAGTCCGTACCCCCAGCGGTTGTCGCGCGGAACCTTGAAGGCGTAATCCCCGCCGCGGGTCCCCTTCTCGTGAGTCTCCGCGTCGATGAAGTACTCCTGCTCCCACGTCGACGAAAAATTGTAGAAAAAGGTCGCCGCCGCTTCGAGGTAGACCCGGACATGGTTGCGGAGCAGATAGGCGTGAGGCTGCCACACAACCGGAAGAACCACCGAATTGATCCGCCGCGTATAGTAGAGCAGGTTGGCCGGGATCTTCTCGTCGACCTGCGAGGCGTTCGTCGCAAACGAATAGGCCTGCTGCTGGAACTCCAGATCGACGCCGAAGCCCCCCACGAAGCGCTGATGACCATAGTAGCGCCACGTCAGACCCCCGCTGTAAAGACCCCAGATCGCCCGCGTCTCCTGCTGCGGGTCGAAACGCCCGCTGCCCATGCCGTAGCCTCCGATTACACCCAGCGTATGCTGCGAAAAGGCACTCTGCACCGCGAACACCGACGCGCACAGAAGCAGCCCGATCCCTATATGTCGTCTCGTTGCCATGTTATCTGAAATTGCTGAACATGCTGCCGGCCGATCCGAAGCTGCTGTTGTTCATGTTCTGTTGCTGCTGCTGTTGCTTCCGCTGAGGCCCCTCCTTGGCCCGCTTCTCGGCCTCGCGACGCAGGCGCTGAAGCTCCCGCTCGTCGAGCATCCGAGACAGCGACTGCATCGTTACCGGTGCGAAGATCCGGTCCATGTCCATCGTGAACTCGATCTCCCAGTTGGTCTTCGTCGCAAAGGTATCCTCGCCCGCCTCGTTGGCGTACATCTCCGTCCGCTCCGGCTGCCGGCGCTCGACCAGGTTGCCCGTGTCCCACTTGCCGTTGCCGTTCCGGTCCTCGATGACCCGGAACTTGATCTCCCCGGCCGGCACGTAGTTGAACTGGATGTCGCCCGCCACAACGTCCCGGCGCTCCTGCTTGAGCGATCCGCTCCCGTCGAGCAGCTGCACGATATAGCGCATCTGCGGATCCCGGCTCGACACGTGCACCTTCACCGTCGCAAACTTCTCCGGGTCGTAGACCGTATATTTCCCCACGATCGAGTCGTTGGCATAGCCCGCCACGTCCCGGAACACACTGTCCGGGATCGTCAGCGTATACTGCCCGCCAGGGACCCAGTCCGCCCGAAGGTACCACCGCCGTAGTTTCGCCGTGTCGTGCACCATGTGCACCGGTACATCCTCGATCGTATTGTCCTCCAGCTGGCGCGTCAGCAGAATCCGCGCCGTATCCGCCTGAACCAAAGGATAGTCGAAATCAACCGTCAGATGCTCCTCCGGGTTCAGATCCCCGGATGTCGGCATGTTGAACGTAAAGGGATTCTCCTGCTTCGGCTCCTCGAACGTCTCGCCCGCAGCCTCGGCCTTCTTCCGGTCCCGTTCGAGCTTCTCCCGCGCCCGCTCCTGCTCCTTGGTCTCGATCAGACGCCACGAAAGTTTCAACTTCACCGTATCGGGCTGAAGGCGGTTCAGCGTGTCGTGCTTCAGGTAGATGAGCTCCCCCTTGATCGTATCGGGCAGTTCGGCCGACGGTACGTTGAACCACAGCGCAACGGTATCCTTGCCCACGGTCTGAGGATCGACAATCACCCGGTCCGACGGAATGCTGTCGAACCGAAGCGACCGGATAACCGGATGGGCCGTCGAAAAGTAAAGCATCGCCTGATGCTGTTTCGGCCGCTGGCTCTCCGAGAGAACCTGTCGTTTGAAGGCCTGGTCGGTGAACATCCGGAAGTAGAGCTGCGGCTCGGCCGAAACGTACTGCCGGATCGAATCGTACCACATCGCAAAATCGGGCATCTCGGCCGGATTCCACGTCCCCTCGATAAAGCCCACCTGGTCGGTGCCGGGTTCGTAGGTCTGGTTGTCGTTCGTATCCTCCACGGCGTAGACCCGATAGGGGATCGGCTTGAGATTCTGCGCGATGAAGATGCCGTTGTTCTCCGCCCGCCCGATCACCGCCGGCTGATGCTTGAAGAGCGTCGAGTCGTACGCCGCCACATCCTCCACCGAATCGGCCGGGTAGAACCAGATGAACGTCTTCGATACCGAATCGGCCCGGTAGCTGTCGGCCGTATAGCCCGACATGACCATCGAATCGATCTCCGGTCCCGTCGAAAAGACATAGCGCATCGAATAGAGCGGGTTGCCCTCGTTGTTGTCGCGGATCGCACTGCCGAAATTCAACGCATAGGTCGTATTCGGAAGCAGCGTATCCCGCAGTTGGATCACGATCCCGCGGCCCCGCATCGTGATCGTCGGCTTCTTCTTCATCTGCGGCGAGGTGAAGAACTCCTTCTGCTGGTCCTTGATCTGTACGAACTCGTTGAACTCGATGTAGATCTTCCCGTGGTTGGTCGTCGGACGGTTCGTCGTGAAATTGTCCGGAAGCATCGTCACGATCACCGGAGGAAGCGAATCGCGCGGCCCCCCCGTCGGCGTCATCATGCTCGCACACCGACTCAGAAAGGCCGTCGCAAAAAACAGAAAAACGGCCACGCGCAGAAAGTTCACCTTCCCTGCGGTATGAGGTTGCGATTCCGATCTCATGGTTGTTGATTTTGCGTTTTATCCGTCGGTGCGTAGGTCGGATTGACAACCAGCCAGCCGTTCGTATCCGTCGCATCGTGCCATACGCTCCGCCACGGCCGGAAAATCAGCGCCGGGAAGGTCAGCGGATCCGTCTGCGTGAGGTCGACCTGCTGCTGCGTATAGGCGTAGAGACGGTCACTGCGGTCGGCTACGACCACCATCAGATTCTCAGAGCTCACCGACAGCTTGTAAAGACCCGTATCCCCGTCGGCATAACCCTGGAAACTCGGAATCGTCCGCGTATCCGTCGTGTCGGCCTTCGAGGTGATCTTCCCGCTCACCGCATCGTCGTACGAGGCGATGTACCACGCCGTCGTATCGGCCGCATAGGCATAGACATCCATCTTCGAAATCGAGGTCGTCTCACCACCCTCCGTCAGCTGGACCTTCGCATCCACGTAGCAGTCCCGGTAGACCGGCGGCGTATAGTATTCGTTGTAGTAGCTCCAGTTCCCGTCCTTGTAGGAGTTCCCCTCCTTCCACGTCTTGAAGGGCAGCGACACGTAGAGGTTCGGAAGGTTCACCTCCACCTCCTGCTGCGTGTAGGCATAGAGCCGGTGGGTCGGATCCACCGCCAGGATCATCTGCGTCGGCAAGGTCAGCGACAGCCGGATCCAGCCCGTCGTCCCATCCTGCGCATAGGGCTCCGACATCGCCACGGGGCTCGTGACCCGGTCCGACGGACGGCCCTTGACCGTGATCACCCCGTTCAGCGCGTCCTCGTAGCTGGCAACCGTATAGATCGACGTATCCGCGTCGAACGCATAGGCCTTCACCCCCTCGAGCGGTTCATAAGGATCCGTCGAGAGGTTCTGAACCAGCGGTTTGAGGATATAGTTCGTCCGGATCGAGGTGTCCTTGAAACATCCCGCAGCCAGAAAAACCGTCCCCGCAAGCAGTATGGTCCGTAATCCCTTCATCTCACTGTTTTTCTTCGTTGCGCAGCGCCGTCAGCATCTCCCCGACGGTCCGACCCGTCACCGGATGACGCCGCTCCCGCATGATTTCGTTCAACGGCACGAGTGCAAACTCCCGCTCCGCAAGCCGCGGGTGGGGGATCGTCAGCCGTTCGTCCGACAGAATCTCGTCGTCGTAGAAGATCACGTCGATGTCGATCGGCCGCGAACTGTACGGGGCTCCCGACGTCGCCTTCTCGATCGCCTCCGCGGCCCGGTTGCGCCCCAGATCCCGCTCGATGGCCTGGCAGGCGTCCAGCACCTCGTGCGGCGTGAGATCCGTCGAAACCTCCAGCGCCTGGTTCGAAAAACGGCTCGAACTCCGGAAGCCCCACGCCTCGCTCTCGTAGCGGTGCGAACACCGCAATACTGCGCCTACCCGCGAATTGATCAACTGTTGTGCCGTTTGAAGGGTCCGCTTCACGTCTCCAAGGTTCCCTCCCATTAACAATGCCACGCGTGCCATACCGTTACAAAGTTACAAATGTCTTATCATCTTGCTCACTGTGAGCGCAAAATGCGTGAATACGATCGTCGGATTGCCGTTCTGGGCGATCTGAGCTCCGGCCCGCTCGATCTCCGCAATCAGAGGCTCGATGTTCCGGGTCCCCACGTACGGCGCAAACTTCCGGCAGAAGGCCAGCTCTTCGCCCCACAGGTAGCCGATCTGCGGAATCCCCGCATGAAGCATGAAACTCTCTCGCAGCAGCCGCGCCGCATTGCGAAGAAATGCCCGCTGCTGTTCGCGCGAAAGCTGCGCCACGGACTCCGCCCATCCGATCAGTTCGAGGTGCTTGTCGTTGTAGCTCAAACGCATCAGCCCGCAGAACAGATCGAAATTCTCCTTCTGCAGCGCATCGCTCTCCCCGGCCACCAGATGCTCCAGTTCGAGCAGGTCGCCGCCAGCCAGCCGCGCCATGTTCCGAGCCTGAAGAGCGTCGCTCACCCCGCGGCGTGCGGCCTCCGCCTCGAGAACCTCCGGCGCAATGCGCGGCACGTTGACCTCCTGCGTCCGCGAAAGGATCGTCGGCAGAAGACGGTCGGGCTGTTCGCTCACCAGAAGAAAGAGCGTCCGCTCCCACGGCTCCTCCAGAATCTTCAGAATCTTGTTCGAGGCCTCCTCGTTCATCGTCTCCGGAAGCCAGACCAGCATCGTCTTGTAGTCCGATTCGAAACTCTTGAACGACAGCTTGCGGATGATTTCGTCCGCCTCGCGCGCCGAGATCATCCCCTTGAGCGTCTTGCCCAGATCCAGCCGGTCGTACCACTCCTGAGAGGTGAAGTAGCCGTGCCGTTCGGTGAACAGCTCCCGGAACTGCGGCAGAAACTCGTCGCTCAACATCGCCTCGCCAGATTTCTTTCCCTGTTTGTTGACCGGGAAGACCAGGTGAAGGTCCGGATGGGCCAGCGCCTCGATCTGCCGGCAGTCGGGGCATTCGCCGCACGAATCGCCGTCGTGCCGGTGGCGGCAGCAGAGGTACTGCACGTAGGCCACGGCCAGGGCCAGCGATCCGTAGCCCGAAGCTCCGGTGAAGAGCTGGGCGTGGCTCACTCGTCCCGCATCGACCGACCGGGCCAGATGCCGTTTCAGATCCTCCTGTCCGATGATGTCCGCAAATCGCATCGACGTCAACCTCTTTTCAGTACCGAGCGGAGCATGGCCCCCACGTCGATCCGTTCGCGCCGGATCAGGTAGAAGACATACGCCCCGAACAATATCATATTAAACGCATAATCGGCAAACTTATTGTCCGTCAGGCGTGTTACCGTCTCGCACACCGCAAAGACCGCCAGCGCCACAAGGACATGTTCCCAGATCCGCCGCCACGGATAGGGCGTCGGGAAGTAGCGCCGGTTGAGCCACCAGCTCACGGCCACCATCACCGATTCGCTCGCCAGGCGCGCCCACGCCGCCCCGTAGTAGCCCCACAGCGGGATCAGCCAGAACCCGAAGGCCGTCATGGCAACCAGTCCAGAGCCCGTCACCACGATGGCCAGCGACGTCCGCTCTTCACGTTTGTACCAGAACGAAAGATTCAGCCAGACGCCCGTCAGCACGTTGGCCCCCAGCACCACCGGCAGAATGAAGATCCCCTCCCGGAAATCCCGCCCCACGATCAGCGCAAACAGGTCGCGGAACAGCGCGATGCCCAGAAAGATCACCATCGAGGCCATGACGTAGTATTTCAGCGCCGCGGCGTTCATCGCCACGAAATCCGACTTCTTGAAGTTCGACAGAAAGAACGGCTCGGCCGCCAGCCGGTACATCTGGTAGAAGAGCATCATCACCACGGCAATCTTCGTGATGGCACCGTAAACCCCCAGCTGAGCCATCGCCCCCTCAGGAACCAGATATTTGATCAACTGCCTGTCGATGAACTCGTTGGCCGTACCCGCCAGCCCGCCTACCAGCAGCGGCAGCGAATAGGCAAAGACCGCCGCCAGCAGCGTCCAGTTGATCCGCGGAATGGTGCGGTCCGTGGTCGTCAGGATCGCCAGCCACGTCACCACGCTCGCCGCCAGATTGGCCACGAAGACCCATCCCACGCCGAAATCCGTCGCAAAGAGACCCGCCGCGCCAAAGGCAAAGGCCAGCACCACGTTCAACACCACGTTCAGCGCCTTCAGCCCCACGAAGGTCATCGCCCGGCCCTGTTCGCGCAGGCGTGAGAAGGGGATACACCCCCAGACGTCGAACAGAACGATCAGCGCCACCCACACGACATACTCCGGATGGGCCACATAGGCTTCGCCCATGAGTGAGGCAACACCCCCGCGAAAGAGCGTCAGCACCACGAAGAAAATGGTTGCAGCCAGCGACGTAATACCCCAGGTCGTGGCAAAAAGCCGCCGTTTGGCCCCTGCAACATCGCCGCCAGCCTCCTCGGCCTTGGCCGAAAAGCGGAAGTAGCTCGACTCCATGCCCATGGTCAACAGCGTGAGTGCCAGCGGAATCAGCGCATAGACGTCGGTGACGATTCCGTAGGTCTCCTGTCCGAAAACCCGCGTATAATAGGGCGTGAGCAGGTAGCTCAGGAATCGCACCACGATGGTGCTGATACCGTAGACGGCAGTCTGTTTGGCCAGTTTTTCGAGCATACGAAGGCTATATAGGCAGCAAAGATACAAATTTTAACCGGATTGCCCGCATCATTTCGTCTTCTTTCCGTGAAAGAAGAGCGGAGCAAAAGGGGTAACGGGCCGGGGGCCGGCAGCAGGGCGGGTGAGAGGTCAGGTGTCGGGCGTGAGGCTGGGCATGAGGCCGGGCGTCGGGTGTGAGGCGTGGGGTCGGGCATATTACAACCCACAAAAAAACGGACCGA
>OLWA01003467.1_pt1 | contig 11933 bp, 8 predicted proteins | sample 1673251 | NCBI WGS metagenome assembly OLWA01 (sample SAMEA3178937, study PRJEB25190) | human gut metagenome | biome: human gut; feature: human-associated habitat; material: faeces | place: Austria | collected 2013
AGCTCGTGTCGTGAGATGTTGGGTTAAGTCCCGCAACGAGCGCAACCCCTATTGTCAGTTGCCATCATTAAGTTGGGCACTCTGGCGAGACTGCCGGTGACAAATCGGAGGAAGGTGGGGACGACGTCAAATCATCATGCCCCTTATGCCCAGGGCTACACACGTACTACAATGGCCGATAACAAAGTGCAGCGAAACCGTGAGGTGGAGCGAATCACAAAACTCGGTCTCAGTTCAGATTGCAGGCTGCAACTCGCCTGCATGAAGTTGGAATTGCTAGTAATCGCGGATCAGCATGCCGCGGTGAATACGTTCCCGGGCCTTGTACACACCGCCCGTCACACCATGAGAGTCGATAACACCCGAAGCCTGTGAGCTAACCGTAAGGAGGCAGCAGTCGAAGGTGGGGTTGATGATTGGGGTGAAGTCGTAACAAGGTAGCCGTATCGGAAGGTGCGGCTGGATCACCTCCTTTCTAAGGAGAACCGATTGAGCGAATAGCTTAGTCAAAATTCCTAAGGTCGAACGATAGAAATATCGTCAGAGACAGAAACTGTGCTATTTATCTTTGAATGCACACGTTATTTTGCGAAGCAAAAAACGTGAAGCGCTTTGAAAATTTTAATTTTCGAAGGCTCAGCGGTAGCTGACATCCCTGATATGTAAGGAATGAGCTTTACGCTTTAAAATGTAGAATAATATGAACATTCATAACGAAATATTGATATAAGTGGGAAAAGGAAACTGAACCCAATAGAAACCCTGCATGGGCCTATAGCTCAGCCGGTTAGAGCGCACGCCTGATAAGCGTGAGGTCGGTGGTTCGAGTCCACTTAGGCCCACCACTAGCATTGCGTAGCAATGCGAAACATCGTATGAGCGTGCCGGTGTGAAATCGTGAAGCGAAGCGGAGCGATAGGCAACGAAGTTGCCGTAACAAGGAGGCACATAGGCGAATATGATGCCAACCGTAGGTTGGACATTCGTGACATACGAAAATTACCAAAGACTTGATATTAGTTAATAACGAAGTATCAACTAAATTTGGGGGTGTAGCTCAGCTGGGAGAGCACCTGCCTTGCAAGCAGGGGGTCAGGAGTTCGATTCTCCTCATCTCCACCAGCGTTTGTGAAACAAACGCGAGCATTCACGTAATGCTAACAACGTCCCGCAGGCTTTTTAGACAAGGGGCAGCTTTTTACAGCAGTAAAAAGTGCAGTTGTTAAAAGCATAGTGAATCTGACCGAAGGTCAGCCAAAGCGCTAACTGAAAGTCAAATATATCAATATAAAAGATTGTACCTTGAAAACTAAACAATGTAACAAACGATGATAGAGAGAAACGAGGAAATGACATAGTAATGTCAAACCCCGATAACTAAATTAGTTATCAAACTAATGTGGAAAGGTTTTTTCGATATACGAGAGTATATGGGTAAAAACTTCAATTTCAAACAAATCTCTAATTCTTATGTAATTCAAGAACCAAACCAAGTTGGTCAAGCTATAAAGAGCGTAGGGAGAATGACTTGGCATCAGGAGCCGAAGAAGGACGTGACAAGCTGCGAAAAGCTGCGGTTAGGAGCAAATATCCATAGACCCGCAGATATCCGAATGGGGAAACCCGGTACGGCAATACCGTATCACTGCATGGTAAATACATAGCCATGTGGAGGAAACCCTCTGAACTGAAACATCTAAGTAGGAGGAGGAAGAGAAAGAAACATCGATTTCCTAAGTAGCGGCGAGCGAAAGGGAAAGAGGCCAAACCAGAGATAGCAATATCTTTGGGGTTGCGGACTGCGTAATTGATTCAATATTTTTAGCAGAAGTGTATGGGAAGACACACCATAGTAGGTAATAGTCCTGTAAGCGAAAAGGATATTGACAAGGCAGGATCCAGAGTACCACCGGACACGAGGAACCCGGTGGGAAGCCGGGGGGACCACCCCCCAAGCCTAAATACTACCTGATGACCGATAGTGAAAAGTACAGTGATGGAAAGTTGAAAAGAACCCCGGAAGGGAAGTGAAAAAGAATCTGAAACCCTATGTTTACAAGCTGCTAAAGCACCATATGAGTGCGATAGCGTACTTTTTGTAGAACGGTCCGGCGAGTGTATGTTGCAAGCGAGGTTAAGGTGTTAAGCACTGAAGCCGAAGGGAGACCGAGTGTGAATAGCGCGTACAGTTTGCAGTATACGACCCGAAACCGGGTGACCTAACCATGGACAGGTTGAAGTGGAAGTAAAATTCCATGGAGGACCGAACCCACGTCTGTTGAAAAAGGCGGGGATGAGCTGTGGTTAGCGGTGAAATTCCAATCGAACTCGGATATAGCTGGTTCTCATCGAAATAGCTTTAGGGCTAGCCTCAGGATAGTTTAGCGGAGGTAAAGCACTGAATGGGCTAGGGGGCTTCACGGCTTACCGAACCCTATCAAACTCTGAATGCCGCATAAATGTTTCCTGGGAGTCAGACTGCGTGAGATAAGTTTCGTAGTCAAAAGGGAAAGAGCCCAGACCTACAGCTAAGGTCCCTAAATGAATTTAAGTGGAAAAGGATGTGCAGTTGCGTAGACAACTAGGACGTTGGCTTAGAAGCAGCCACTCATTTAAAGAGTGCGTAATAGCTCACTAGTCGAGTGATTGTGCGCCGAAAATGTAACGGGGCTAAAATTCATACCGAAGCTTAGGAATGATAGTAATATTGTTGGTAGATGAGCGTTGTGTAAGTCTGCGAAGCTACACCGAAAGGAGTAGTGGAGATATCACAAGTGAGAATGCCGGAATGAGTAGCGAGAATTATGTGAGAATCATAATGGTCGAAAATCTAAGGTTTCTTGAGGAAGGTTCGTCCGCTCAAGGTAAGCCGGGAGCTAAGGCGAGGCCGAGAGGCGTAGTCGATGCACATACGGTAAAGATTCCGTAGCCACCGAAGTCGTTAAATACAGGGACACAGGAACATAGCCTAACCCCACCGTTGGTTGAGTGGGGCGTAAGGGAGCGAAAATTAGTAGCGAAGTAGGTGATTGTACACTGGCGAGAAAAGCTGTATGGATTGACAAGGTGCCCGTACCGCAAACCGACACAGGTAGATGAGGAGAGAATCCTAAGACCAGCGGGAGAAGTGTTGTTAAGGAACTCGGCAAAATGACCCCGTAACTTCGGGATAAGGGGAGCCTACGCGAGTAGGCCGCAGAGAATAGTCTCAAGCGACTGTTTAGCAAAAACACAGGTCTATGCTAAATCGAAAGATGATGTATATGGGCTGACGCCTGCCCGGTGCTGGAAGGTTAAGGGGAAGTGTTAGAGCAATCGAAGCACTGAACTTAAGCCCCAGTAAACGGCGGCCGTAACTATAACGGTCCTAAGGTAGCGAAATTCCTTGTCAGGTAAGTTCTGACCCGCACGAATGGCGTAACGACTTGAGAGCTGTCTCAACAACATACCCGGCGAAATTGAAGTACTGGTAAAGATGCCAGTTACCCGTGATAAGACGGAAAGACCCCATGGAGCTTTACTGTAACTTGATATTGAATTTTTGTATTACATGTACAGGATAGGTGGGAGACAGAGAACTAATGCCGCCAGGTGTTAGGGAGTCGATGTTGGGATACCACTCTTGTAATATGAAGGTTCTAACCTGCACCCGTGAATCCGGGTGGGGGACACTGTCAGGTGGACAGTTTGACTGGGGCGGTCGCCTCCTAAAAGGTAACGGAGGCGTTCAAAGGTTGGTTCAGCACGGACGGAAATCGTGCAACGAGTGCAAACGCATAAACCAGCCTAACTGCGAGACCGACAAGTCGAGCAGTAACGAAAGTTGGAGTTAGTGATCCGGCGGTATGAGAGTGGAATTGCCGTCGCTCAACGGATAAAAGCTACCCTGGGGATAACAGGCTGATCTCCCCCAAGAGTCCACATCGACGGGGAGGTTTGGCACCTCGATGTCGGCTCATCGCATCCTGGAGCTGAAGTCGGTTCCAAGGGTTGGGCTGTTCGCCCATTAAAGCGGTACGCGAGCTGGGTTCAGAACGTCGCGAGACAGTTCGGTCCCTATCTATCACGGGCGTAGGAAATTTGAGGAGAGCTGACCTTAGTACGAGAGGACCGGGTTGGACGTACCGCTGGTGCACCTGTTGTTCTGCCAAGGGCATAGCAGGGTAGCTAAGTACGGACGGGATAAACGCTGAAGGCATCTAAGCGTGAAGCCCCCTTCGAGATAAGATTTCCCATAGCGTAGGCTAGTAAGGACCCATGAAGACTACATGGTTGATAGGCCGGAGGTGGAAGTGCAGTAATGTATGTAGCTGACCGGTACTAATAGTCCGAGGGCTTGACCAAGCATTTTAATCTGCGGAGCAGATAAAAATGCGAATATGTACGAAAGCAAAGGAGCAGAAGCAATTCAAAGAATTGCGAGGAGCGACTGGTTGCCGAAAGGCAATGCGAAGTACATACAAGCGTAAGCTTGAGCATAAAAAGCAAGAGCAGATTAAAATACAGATGTATCGCTACATCAAAGGTTAGGAACGAGAAAGATAAGAAATTAGAGAAAACGCATTGTGAAGTTATGTTGTTTAGTTTTGAGGGTATGACCTCAAAAGAGAAGATCCGGTGACGATAGCAAGGAGGAACCACCTGTTCCCATGCCGAACACAGAAGTTAAGCTCCTTAACGTCGATGATACTTGGTGGGTGACTGCCTGGGAAAGTAGAAAGTTGCCGGAACGAAGAATGCTGAAGATAACGACAAAAGTCGTTATCTTTGGTGTTTAAAGAAAAAGTTAGCGAAAGCTAAAGAGATATTCCTCTATAGCTCAGTTGGCAGAGCGCATGACTGTTAATCATGATGTCGCTGGTTCGAGCCCAGCTGGAGGAGCCACACCAAAAAATCAGAATAAGCCAATTACTTATTCTGATTTTTTGACTAATATGGCCCGTTGGTCAAGCGGTTAAGACACCGCCCTTTCACGGCGGTAACGCGGGTTCGATTCCCGCACGGGTCACCACAAAAAAGCTTTTCATTATGAAAGGCTTTTTTTCTTTTGCTTTTATATTACCCACGTTTACGTGTCAATTCGATTGCTTCTTTACCTGTCATATGTTCTATCTTGATTTCAATACAGGACAGGGCATTCCACTCACGTTTAATTTCCTTTTCCACTGCGGTCACATCATTATTATACTTCAAACCAAAAACTTTTGCCGCGTGAAAAATTTCTTTATCTGTATTTAAAATTCTTGCTTTACCGAACAAAATAACGCTTTTAAAATAAGTTGTAAGTTCTTCTTCAACAACATCGTCTTTATCAACAACGCAAAGCGACACTTTATTACACTTGTTTATAGCGTCGATTTTATGACCGTTTTTTGCACCGTGAAATATATTTTATCATTTGCATATACAAAATTAATCGGCACGGTATAAGGATAGCCGTCATCACCGACAACACCAAGTACGGCTGTTTTAGCGGTTTGTAATATATCAATACATTCTTCTTTACTCAATTCCTGTTTTTTTCTACGCATTTCTCTAAACATTTCATTCACCTTTCAAAATTATACAATTAAAAATAAGTACACTCGTTATACATCTTCTAAGACCTGACGATGTGTAACGAGTGCTTTGATTTATTCTACCCGGTGGCAGACTTATTATATTTTTTAGAATTATAACACAGTAATTTTTTTGTGTCAACAAGACTGTTAAAAAAGTATGAAGAATAGTTTAAAATTTGAATAAACTATGAATATTTCGTTGATTTTTTAAATTTTTTATGATAGAATGTAATCTACAAAAACAAAAAATTAATGAAAGGAAATTTACCATGGAAAAACTTTTCAAACTAAAGGAACACGGTACAGATGTCAAAACTGAGATTATTGCCGGTATTACAACATTCCTTGCAATGGCATATATTCTTGCCGTAAACCCATCATATTTGGGTGGAATTGACGGAATGTCAGCCGGAGCGGTATTCTCGGCAACTGCAATTTCAGCAGGTATAGCTACATTATGTATGGCGTTCTTTGCAAACTATCCTGTTGCTCTTGCATCAGGTATGGGACTAAATGCATTCTTTGCATTTACAGTATGCGGTGCTATGGGTTACAGCTACAAAGTTGCATTGACCGCAGTATTTATTGAAGGTATCATATTTATGTTGCTTTCACTATTCAAATTCAGAGAGGCTCTTGTAAACAAGATTCCTTCAAACCTTAAATTTGCTATCACAGCAGGTATCGGTCTGTTTATTGCTATCATAGCATTGCTTAATGCAAACGTTGTTGTAGCAAGTGAATCAACAACTGTTGCACTTGGTGAACTTTCTTCACCGACTGTTGTACTTTCGCTTGTAGGCTTGCTTATAATCGGTGCTTTACAGCACTATAAAGTTCCTGGCGGAATACTTTTAGGTATACTTATAACTTGGGTTCTTGGCATTATAGCACAGCTTGTAGGTTGGTATGTGCCAAATCCTGAGGCAGGCGTATATTCAGTTATTCCTCAATTCTCACTAAGTTCTTTTGAGGCTCCAAAGATGTTCCAATTTGACTTTGGATTTATAGCAAAGAATGTTCCTGCATTTATACTTATCGTATTCACATTCTTGTACACAGATATTTTTGATACAGTAGGTACACTTATAGGTGTAGCGGAAAAAGGAAAGCTTCTTGATCAAGACGGCTCACTTCCAAACGCAACAGGTGCTCTTATGGCTGACGCTGTAGGTACTGTTGTAGGTGCTTGCTTCGGTACATCAACTGTTACAAGCTACGTTGAATCAAGTGCCGGTGTTGCGGCAGGCGGTAGAACAGGTCTTACAGCAGTTACAACTGCGGTATTGTTCTTCATATCATTGATATTTGCACCAATCTTTACATCAATACCTTCATTCGCAACAACTCCTGCTATGCTTTATGTTGGCTTGTTGATGCTTTCATCAATCAGACAAGTTAAGTTTGACGGTGATATTGCCGATGCAATCGGTGCATTCTTGGCAATCATTATGATGCCGCTTACTTATTCAATCGCTAACGGTATTATGTTCGGTATCGTATCATGGGTAATACTAAAGCTTGTTACAGGTAAGGCAAAGGACATCAGCGCTGTTATGTGGATTTCAGTTGTATTATTTGCAATCTACATCGGTCTAAAAGCAGCAGGCTTGGCTTAAGACACTTTGTTAATTTAAGAACACTCAAATTTTGAGTGTTCTTTTTTTATTAATTAATTGCAAAAATATTCAGTGTGTGGTATAATATAAAGCACAAATTAATGAGTAAAGGGAGAAAAACAATGACGTATTTTCTTAAAGAAGATTATGAAATATATGATTCATTGCCGTGCAGTGCGGTGGTGTTTTCTGTTGATGATGATTACAAAATATATTACACCAATGACACATACAACAACGAAAATTTTAATCAAGATAATATTATAGTTGAAGAAGAATGTCGCAAATTATTTGACGATACAATCCGAAGTGCCGACACTCCCAAGCGACTGTATTTCAAAAGTAAAAACTTGAGCGGTGGCAGTATATATATTTGTATGTTTGCCGTAAAGCTTGATGATAAGCACATATTTGCATTATTATTTGACGACTCTGAAAACAAGAAGAAATTTATGGAGCTTGAAAATCAATGTTCAAAGTATATCATCGCATTAAGTGCGACAAATGAGTACTTTTTTGAATATGATTCTCAAAAAGATACAAACACGATATTTTATATGTCGTCTATCGACAATGAAATGTTGGAACGTCCTGTTCAGAATTTTATGAAAAATCTTGATAATAATGCGTATATGTTTCAGGAAGATACAATACTGCTCAAGTCTTTAAAAGGGAGGCCTGTGAAAGACGAATTGACGATTGACGCACGTATGCGTATGAATGAGTCAGAGCCGTTTGAATGGTACAGACTTGTATTGAAACCGTCCGAGAAAACGAACACATATATCGGCTGTGCACGAAACATAAACGAAAAAAAGAAAAAGGAAGAACAGCTGAAATTAAAAGCATATATAGATCCGCTTTCAAAAGTGCTTAACAGAGAGACGGCAATCGAGAAAATTCGTGAGAGATTGAAAACTCAAACAATGAACGAAGAATGTGCATTTATCGTTCTTGATATAGATAATTTTAAAAACATAAACGATACATTCGGTCATTTGTACGGTGACGCGGTTATCGCGATGGTTGCGGGAAGTATAAAGAGTACGCTTGACAGAGAGGATATAATCGGTCGTTTTGGCGGTGATGAATTTCTTGTTTATATAGATAACACAAAACCGGAAAAGTTGGAGAGAAAACTTGAAAATATACGTCTTGCCATACTAAAAATGCGTATAGATAAAAATGACGAAAAAGATATTTCGTGCAGTATGGGTGTTACTTTGGGGCGTGGCAGAGTTAAGTATGAGGACCTTTTCAGACAAGCCGACAGTGCTTTGTATATGGCAAAGACGAACGGAAAAAATCGCTTTGAATATTTCAACGGTGAATTTATTGATAAAAATGCTTTGACATACACCGGAATTATGACCGAAGAAGATGAAAGCGAAGAAGTTTCGGAAAATCACGATATAATAATGGTTGCACTTGAAATTGCGTCTAAATCAACCGATTCGGATAATGCCATATCAAATCTTATGCGTCATATCGGTGTTGCAGTTAATCTTGACTGTATTCAGATTATGAAATACGATATGATTAACGATAAAGTTGAAATAGAATTTCAGTGGTGGAAAGAACATGACGGTGATTATAATGTTGTGTTCACTGATAAAAAGAGCGGTTATTACGAGCATAATGACCTTGTTTTGTTTAAAAAGAGATTTCAAAAGGATAATATATTTAAGTATACCCCTGCTTTTAAAGAGGGATTTACGCAAAAATACAGGGACGTATTTGAGGCGTCGGAACACGTTCAAATGATATATTCATCAAATACCGAAAACGAAGATGTATATTATGTTGTCTGTTATCAGTGTTGGGACAAACAACGTGTTTGGGAAAAGAACGAATTTGACGATATGTTTGAAATAACAAAGATACTGTCAATGTTTATGAAATCGTCACACATAATCACGGAACGTGAAAAATTTCTTCAAAATAAAGTTGATAATGACGCTTATGGCGTATTTACGTTGAGTAAGTTTGAAGAAGAAGTCGGACGAATTACGAGAAACGCTCACGTGACAAACAAAAAAATCGGATTTGTGTATTTTAATTTTAACAGATTTTATGAGTTTAACCGTATTTACGGTCGTGAAGCGGGTGACAGAGTTTTAAAACAATTTGCGAAGTTCTTGCTTGTTAGCTCTGAAGAGGTATGCGTGAATTGTCATTTGAACGGAACGGATAAATTTATCAGTTGTTTTATGTTTGAAGAAGGCGTGGATTTAGAAACGAAAATACAACAAAAGCTTGAAGCTTTTTCCGATACGGTCGGAAATTATAAGGAATGTCCTGTTGTGATAACCGCGGGCGTCGCGACGATTAATCCGGGTGAAAACGTTACCGAGGCACTTGATTTGGCTAATCATACGTTGAAAGGTGCAAATGCAGAAAAAAGCATTTGCATAATGGCTAAGGAATAGTAGCCACTTGATTTTAAAAGTAATATATGTTAAAATGTAATATAGAAAGTATTTAATACAAGGAGGAAATTTAAAATGGATTTAAGATGTGCATCAAACCCAAAAGATGTAAAGCATTACACAACTGAAAGATTAAGAGAGGAATTTCATATCAGCGGATTGTTTACTCCGGATAATTCAAAAATGGTATATAGCCATATTGACCGTATTATCACAGCCGGATTTATGCCTGTAAAGCAAGAGCTTGTATTGGAGGCAGGTAAGGAACTTGCCGCTGACTACTTCCTACAAAGACGTGAAATGGGCTGTATCAATATCGGCGGAAAAGGTATCATCACAGTTGACGGTACAGATTATGAAATGAACCCTCGTGACGGTATCTATATCGGCAGAGGCAATAAGGAAATTACTTTCAAGTGCGTTGACGAAGCAAACCCACCGAAGTTCTATGTTTCATCATGTCCTGCTCATAAGGAATATCCGACAGTAAAGATTGATATTACAAAGGCTAAGAAAGTTCCTTGCGGCAGTGTTGAAGATTGTAATAAGAGAGTTATCAATCAATATATCCACCCTGAAGTTATGCAGAGCTGTCAGCTTGCAATGGGTCTTACAATGCTTGACGTAGGTTCAAACTGGAACACTATGCCTTGTCATACACATGACAGACGTATGGAAGTTTATCTATATCTTGATATGGGCGAAAATGACGCAGTATTCCATATGATGGGCGAGCCTGACGAAACAAGACATATCATTATACATAATGAAGAAGCTGTAATTTCACCAAGCTGGTCAATACATACAGGTGTCGGCACAAAGAATTACTCATTTATTTGGGCAATGTGCGGTGAAAACCAAGAGTTTGACGATATGGACTTCATTGAAACAAAGGACTTGAAGTAATAGGAGAAGTAAAATGTATATTGGAATGAGAGGTCATGACTTCGATACTAATACGCTTGACGCTTTGTGCGAAAAGTGTAAAGAGTACGGCGTTGGCGGTGTTCAGCTTGTGCTTTTGAGATCGTTGGCTGATTTTAAGAAAGGTAATTTTACACCTGAATATGCTAAGTCAATCGGCGATAAATTGCGTGAAAACGGTATTCGTGTGCCGATTTTGGGCTGTTATATCAATCCGTCTGACGCAAACGAGGAAAGCCTTAATGAAAGCCTTGATTATTTTATCGAGAATTTGCATTATGCAAAATATATCGGTGCGGAAATGGTCGGTCTTGAAACTTGCCGTTTCAGTGATGACGATGAAATAAATAACTCCGAAGAAACATATCAGTATCTTTTGAAGAATATGAAAAAACTTGTTTCTGCGGCGGAAGAAATAGGCGTAAATGTGGGTATTGAGGGCGTTCATTTTCACGTTATAAATACTCCGACAAAGATGAAAAGATTGGTCGATGACCTTAATTCACCAAATGTCAGAGTTATATTTGACCCTGTTAATTATATCAATACCGCAAATTATAAAAATCAAGATGAAATTATTAATACTCATTTTGATTTGTTGGGCGAGAAAACAAAGTTGCTTCACTTGAAAGATTTTAAACTTGTTGACGGTGAAGTTACTTATGAATTCCCGTGCGACGGATTGCTTAATAAAGATTTGCTTTGGGATAAGCTAAAGCAATATAATCCGGATATTGCAGTTATTCTTGAAGAAGTTAAGGAAGATCACCTTGCAAAAGTTAAGGCTGCGGTTGAAAAGAGATTTGTATAAATAAAAAGCCTTGATGTGGGCGGATGACTCACATCAAGGCTTTTTTACTGTGGTATAACAGGTAGACGGTGGGGATAATAATATTAAATTGTATGAAGTAAAAGAAATAATCAGCTTATAAATTCTTTTTTGAATGTTTGGGGAAATTCCGTTCGTGCAATAAATCTTTTTCTTTCTGATTAGCAAGTAAATAAGATTAAAGAATATGTTCCACAGACTATAAAAAGCGTAAAATATCTTGTTGTTGCCAAAACGGATAACATTGTCGGTTTTATGGGAACTTAAAATAATCGTTTGAAAATGTTGTTCATTTCACCACAGAAACGAGAAAAAGAAATAGGTAAACAATTTGTGCGATATGGCGTTCAAAATTATAATATACAGTAAGTAACCGTCAATGAAGATAATCTTAAAGCGGTTGGATTTTATAAACACTTAGGCTTTTAAATATATAAAAGAACAGTCTGCAACGAAGAAGGAAATCCCTATCTGCTTTTGTATATGAAGTTGTTGGGATAAAGTTTTGAATTTAGAAAGGAAGAATTATATGATTAAAATACTATTTGTCTGCCACGGCAATAGTATGAGT
>OLWA01003471.1_pt1 | contig 11921 bp, 12 predicted proteins | sample 1673251 | NCBI WGS metagenome assembly OLWA01 (sample SAMEA3178937, study PRJEB25190) | human gut metagenome | biome: human gut; feature: human-associated habitat; material: faeces | place: Austria | collected 2013
AACTGATTGCCAAAGTAACTGAATACAGCCACGAAATCGGCTATTGCTTCATCGCCATCGGAATATTCATCGTAGGCTTCCTGGTCTATAAAGGAATGAAGAAAAAATAAGTATTAAGTATTAGGTATTAAGTATTAACCGAAGCTGCTGTTTATGAGCTTATCCGCATGGCTTAATACCTAATACTTAATACCTAAATTAGAAATTAAATTGCACTCCCACGCCTAACACCTCTTTGAATTGCAGGCGAGATCCCTTACTGCCGTCTTTTTGAACGATCTTGATATCATCGTCATATACCATATTAGTGGTCAGTGTGGTGGAAAACCATTTATTAATTGCCATATTTATCTGTATTTCCCAGTTGACATCGATATTCTGAGGTTTATGCAAATAATCAGAATACAGGTCCAGACGGGAGTATACAGTCATATTCTTCAAGAATTCATATTTCACCTCCCCTTTCAGGTTGGCACCGAAGCTCGACAACAGATGCTTGCCGGGATCTACTCCAAAGGCACCTTCGTCAGACAAACGGTCATTCAGAACAAAGGTTCCGCGCCAGGAAGCAGGAGACAATACAACCGTGAAAATCTTTCCCGGATCATACGTAAATCCCAGACCGGTGGTCAAATAGCCCGGCGACATAAATTCGGAGATAGCGACATCCTTATTGACAGAATAGTCATATCCGGGTGAGAATTGCGTCTGAAAAGTGGCAAATGCACTCGCATACCAGTTTTTGGCGATAGAATACCCATAGTTGGTATTCATATATATTTTATCATTGGCCTTTCTCATGCCGTCCTCACCTGTCTTATTCAAGCCATAAGCCAGTTCAAGACGGTTGTTCCATATATGCTTTCCTTTTTTATAGTTAGCTTGATAAGTACCTTGCAAGTCAAAAGCGACGGAGTTATCACCTCCGGCAGACCAGTTAGTCAAACTAACCTGCGTCAGTTTGAGTCCGGCGAAACCTTCCGTTGTCCAGGGAGAAGTTTGTGTACTATCGGCCGTTTGAGCCGACAAGTGTGCAGCGCCCATACCTAACAGGGCGATGAAGAAAAATCGAATTTTGTCCATGTGGTTGAGGTTTAGGAAAAAAGTAATTAGGTAATAAGTATTAAGTATTAATCGAAGCCGCTTATTGTACTATTGGTACCAACCGCATGGAATAATACTTAATACTTATTACTTAATACTTATTCTTTAACTGCCGCTAATGCTTTGTCATAGTCCGGTTCCTGAGTAATCTCCGGAACAAGTTCCGTATAAGCTACCTTGCCGTCTTTGCCGATTACGACTACTGCACGTGCTAGTAAGCCTGCCAACGGTCCGTCTGCCATACGCAATCCGTAGCTCTCGTCAAAATCAGAGAAACGGAAATCTGACAATGGAATTACGTTTTCAATGCCTTCCGTCGTACAGAAACGTGCATGGGCAAAAGGAAGGTCTTTGGAGATAGCCAGTACCACCGTATCTTTCAAACCTGCTCCCATTTTATTAAATTTGCGTACCGATGTTGCACAGACACTGGTATCCAGGCTTGGAAAAATATTTAGAATCACATTTTTGCCGTTCAGGTCTTTCAGGGAGAAAGAAGACAAATCTGTTTTTACTAACTCAAAGTCAGGAGCGACTTTACCTACTTGTATAAATTCACCGATCAGTTTCACCGGTTGTCCTTTGAAATTTGTTGTTGCCATATTGCATTTACATTTTAAAATTACTTTATAATAAAAACAACTTATCCCCGGAATATGTTCACACGAAAACCTTTTCTAAAATCAATTTGTTATTCCTCCACAAATTCACAGAGTATTCATTTAAAATTAAAGAACGTATGGAAACTGTTTTCAATGAGATCAAACATTCAGTAAAAAACTGGTGGACCTCTCTCCTGTTAGGAATCGTGTATATTATTGTCGCCCTTTGGCTTATGTTCTCACCCCTCAGTAGCTATGTCGCATTGAGCATCGTTTTCAGCATATCGATGCTGATAAGTGGTATTCTCGAAATCATATTCTCTCTCAGTAACCGCAAGGGAGTACCCAGTTGGGGCTGGTATCTGGTGGGAGGAATCATCGACCTTATTTTAGGTATTTACCTGATCGCCTATCCGATGGTCAGCATGGAAGTCATTCCGTTTATCATCGCCTTCTGGCTTATGTTCCGAGGCTTCTCCTCTACTGGCTATTCCATCGACCTCAAACGTTACGGCACCCGTGACTGGGGCTGGTATATGGCCTTCGGCATCCTCGCCATCATCTGTGCTCTCATCATATTGTGGCAACCGGCAGTAGGTGCATTGTACGTGGTCTACATGATTTCCTTTACTTTCTTCATCATCGGACTTTTCCGCGTCATGCTTTCATTCGAATTGAAGAATCTGCATAAAAGAAAATAAAAATCTTTCGGCAGTTACTTCGTATTTTGTTTATCTTTGTAGGCAATTTACACGAATCAATAAACTAAAAAAGAAGAAAAATTATGGCAATGCATACTTGGTTTGAGTGCAAAATCCGTTACGAGAAAACAATGGAAAACGGAATGCAGAAGAAAGTAACGGAACCTTATCTGGTAGATGCACTCAGCTTTACAGAAGCAGAAGCACGTATTATCGAGGAGATGACTCCATTTATCACAGGAGAATTTACAGTATCGGACATCAAACGTGCCAACTATAGCGAACTTTTCCCCAGCGATGAAGAAAGCGCTGACCGCTGGTTTAAGTGCAAACTGATCTTTATCACCCTTGACGAGAAAAGCGGCGCCGAGAAAAAGACTTCTACCCAAGTGCTGGTTCAGGCTGCCGACTTGCGCGACGCAGTGAAGAAGCTGGATGAAGGCATGAAAGGAACGATGGCCGACTACCAGATCGGTATGGTATCCGAGACCCCGTTGATGGATGTATATCCTTACAGTGCCGGACCGAATGACAAACCGGAGTTTGATCCGTCAAAAGCATAAGTAACCATGAGTATTGCTGACAATCTTAAGCAAGTGCTGGCCGAACTCCCACAAGGAGTCCGGCTGGTTGCTGTCTCAAAATTCCACCCCAATGAAGCGATAGAAGAGGCTTATCAGGCGGGACAGCGTATTTTCGGAGAAAGCAAAGTGCAGGAAATGACAGCTAAATACGAAACTTTGCCGAAAGACATCGAATGGCATTTTATCGGGCACTTGCAGACAAATAAGATTAAGTACATGATTCCCTACGTAGAAATGATACACGGGATCGACACTTATAAGCTACTGGCGGAAGTCAACAAGCAAGCAGCCAAGGCGGGACGTATCGTGAACTGCCTGATACAAATTCACGTTGCCCAAGAAGAAACCAAATTCGGTTTCAGCCCCGAAGAATGCAAGGATATGCTGCATGCCGGCGAATGGAAAGAACTGTCTCACGTACGCATCTGCGGATTGATGGGAATGGCAAGCAACACCGATGATGTTGAACAAATTAACCGGGAATTTTGTTTACTGAATAGGCTCTTTCAGGAAATAAAAGCAAACTGGTTTGCCGATTCGGATACTTTCCGCGAATTGTCGATGGGTATGTCACATGACTATCACGAAGCAATCGCCGCAGGAAGCACTCTGGTACGGGTAGGAAGCAAGATATTCGGAGAAAGAAACTATTAATCAGTAGCCAACTACTTTAAAAAGATATAATTATGACCGATTTAAAAACTACTTTCGCAGGGCTTTCTCTCAGAAACCCAATCATTATCAGTAGCTCGGGACTGACCAACAGTGCCGGCAAAAATAAGAGACTGGCAGAAGCAGGTGCAGGTGCCATCGTACTGAAATCTCTGTTTGAGGAGCAAATCATGCTGGAAGCGGATCAACTGAAAGATCCCGCTTTTTATCCGGAAGCAAGCGATTATCTGGAAGAATATATCCGTGAACATAAATTAGCTGAATATCTCACCTTAATCAAGGAAAGCAAAAAAGAGTGTAACATCCCCATCATAGCCAGCATCAACTGCTATTCGGATGCGGAATGGATAGACTTTGCCAAACAGATACAGGAAGCCGGTGCCGATGCACTGGAAATCAATATTCTGGCATTGCAATCGGATGTACAATATACGTACGGTTCATTTGAGCAGCGTCATATCGACATCCTGCGTCATATCAAACGGACGGTAAGCATTCCGGTGATTATGAAACTGGGGGACAATCTGACAAATCCCGTAGCTCTGATCGATCAGCTGTACGCTAACGGAGCAGCTGCGGTGGTTCTTTTCAACCGTTTCTACCAGCCGGATATCAATATTGAGAATATGGAACAAATATCCGGTGCAGTATTCAGCACTTCCGCCGATCTTGCCACTCCTCTCCGCTGGATTGGAATCGCTTCTTCAGTGGTAAACAAAATCGATTATGCAGCCTCCGGCGGTGTCGCCAATCCGGAAGCGGTAGTAAAAGTAATCCTTGCCGGTGCTTCAGCCGTAGAAGTTTGCAGTGCTATCTATCAGAATACGAATGCATTTATCGGAGAATCCACCCGTTTCCTCTCCGCATGGATGGAACGCAAAGGTTTCAATAATATCGCTCAATTCAAAGGAAAGCTGAATATTAAAGACGTTCAAGGCATCAATACGTTCGAACGTACACAATTCCTTAAATATTTCGGTAAGAAAGAAAATTAAGAATGAAGAACTAGAAACAAAGAATAAAAAAGAAGAATGAAGAATCTGCCGGCGCATTTATACTACCGGTAATTCTTCATTCTTCTTTTTTTTAGTTCTTTATTATTTATAACAGATTACTGGCCAACTCACTCAACTGACTGCGTTCGCCTTTCACCAGATTGACATGTGCAAAGATATTCTGGTCTTTCATACGGTCGATCATATATACAAGACCATTAGACTGACTATCCAGATACGGCTGGTCAATCTGCTGGATATCTCCCGTAAACACCATCTTCGTGCCTTCGCCCGCACGGGTAATAATCGTTTTTATTTCATTTGGAGTCAGGTTCTGCGCTTCGTCAATGATACAGTACATTTCACTCAAACTACGCCCGCGGATAAATGCCAGCGCTTCAATCACCAGTTGCTCGCTCTTCTGCATATCTTCGATACGTTTCACTTCGGTCGAGTTAGCGGCAAACTGACGTTTGATCACATTCAGATTGTCAAACAGCGGTTGCATATATGGAGCAACTTTTTCCTGTGCATCTCCCGGAAGGAAACCGATATCTTTGTTGGACAACGCCACCACCGGACGTGCCAGCAATACTTGCTTATAATCAGTCAACTTACCTAAAGCTGCCGCTAAAGCCAGCAATGTCTTACCCGTTCCTGCCTTTCCTGTCAATGCCACCAGTTTGACGTTCGGATCGTTCAGTATCTCGAAAGCAAAACTCTGTTCGGCATTGCGAGGTTCAATGCCATAGTTACGTCCCTTCGTGACGCGGCAAATGGAATGAGTAAAAGGATTATAACGTGCCAGTACACTGTTCCGGTCACTCTTCAAGACGAAGCATTCGTTAGGATGAATGACATCTTTAAAGTCAAATTCACTCAGGTCGATGCCTTCTTTAGAGGAATAGATACGGTCGATTAATGCCGGATCTACATTTTCAAAGATCTCATTGGATTTCTCAAATATATCGACATTCGATACTTTATCTGTGATATAGTCTTCACTGATAATACCGATGGAGCGTGCCTTCATACGCAGGTTCACATCCTTGGTCACTAAGATAGCCGGAGTTTTCGGATGCTTGGTCGCCAGATATTCAACAGCTGCCAATATCAGATGATCGGGTTTCTTCACCGGAAAAGACTCATGCACTTTGGGAGCATCCACATTTCCGGGAACTACAAACAGGCGACCCATTCCTTCTCCCAGACTCACCCCTTGGGAGAACAGTTCGTCACTCGTCAGCAAATCCAATTCCCGGACAAACTCACGGGCATTGAAATTAATCTGCTCGTTTCCTTTCTTGAACTTGTCCAGTTCTTCCAGTACGACAAGGGGGAGATAAATATCATTTTCCTGAAAATTCTTCAAGCAATTGTAGTCGTGAAGAATAACATTTGTGTCAATTACAAAATTTTTCTTAGTTCCCATGATTTCTTAGAATTTAATGTTGATATTTGCAGTCTCATTCATCAATCCTTCGTTTGCAGTTGGAATGATGGTTCTAAAGATAAACAATTTTGCGAGCAATAAAGATTGCCCGGAGTTAAATATTATAAAACATGGATTATCAGAACACTTTAAAGTACTTATATGAAAGTGTACCTATGTTTCAGCAAATAGGTGGCAAAGCATATAAGCCAGGTTTAGAGACAACACACAAATTGGACGAACATTTCGGTCATCCGCATCAAGAATTCAGAACGATACACATTGCCGGAACAAATGGAAAAGGCTCCTGTTCGCATACGATCGCTGCCGTCCTACAAGCTGCGGGCTATAAAGTCGGATTATTCACTTCCCCGCATCTGATTGATTTCCGCGAGCGTATCCGTATCAACGGTGAAATGATTCCCGAAGATTATGTAGTCAGCTTTGTAGAAGAACACCGTTCTTTCTTCGAACCTCTGCACCCCTCTTTCTTCGAACTCACCACAGCAATGGCATTTCGCTATTTTGCCGATCAGAAGGTAGATGTGGCAGTGATCGAGGTAGGCATGGGCGGACGTCTGGACTGCACCAATATCATCACCCCCGATCTGAGTGTCATTACCAATATCGGTTTCGACCATATGCAATATCTAGGCCACACACTGACTAAAATAGCCAAAGAAAAGGCGGGAATCATCAAAGAAGGCATTCCGGTAGTAGTGGGAAAAGTATCCGGAGCAGTGAAAAGGGTATTTACGATGAAAGCCAAGCAAATGAATACTTTCATCACCTTCTCGGAAGAATTTAAAAGGTTTACAGCTACAAGATATATGCCACACAACGAATTGAAGGTATGCAGAGAAAAATTGGACCTTTTATTAGAAGAGGAGCGAAAACTTCAACAAATACAGCAGCTCCCGATGAGAATGATGCAAGTTCTCTCTTTTATCAACCCGGCTGATACGATACATGCCATCGACAGAGTCATTGACAGAAGAAAGGATGCGATAGCTATTACAAACTCTGATTTTATGACGGGACTGTTCTATGAATTAAGCGGTCTCTACCAGACAGAAAATTGCCTCACGATCTTGGCAGCTCTGGAAATATTAAAAAACAGTGGATATGAAATCAGTAAAATCGATTACCTTACCGGATTCTCTGATGTATGCGAAATGACCGGTCTGATGGGACGCTGGCAGAAGCTCCAAAGTTATCCTGACCTCATCTGTGACACAGGTCACAACGCTGATGGCTTTAAAAGTATTCGTAAGCAATTTAAGTACATACACGAAAAGTTAAATCAAGAATTGCATATTGTATTCGGCATGGTCAGCGACAAGGATATCAGCAGCGTTCTGGAACTGTTGCCGAAAGACGCCACCTACTATTTCACCAAAGCCAGCGTGAAACGTGCGATGCCGGAAGATGAACTGATGAAAATGGCTTCGGAAGCGGGACTGAAAGGCACTTCCTACCCTACCGTAGTGGATGCCGTGCGGGCAGCAAAAGAAAACTGCCCCCCTAAAGACTTCATCTTCGTGGGAGGCAGCAGTTTTATTGTCGCCGATTTGTTAGCGAACCGCGATACACTCAATCTCCACTAACGCATCCTTCGGCAAAGCCTTTACGGCTACCGCCGAACGTGCCGGAAAAGCTCCGTCAAAATACGTAGCATATACGCCGTTCATTCCGGCAAAGAAAGACATATCCTGAAGGAATACAGTCGTTTTTACAATGTTTCCCATTGTCAAACCTGTTTCTTCCAGGATGTGTTTTATATTCTCCAACGACTGACGTGCCTGCTCTTCAATTCCTTCCGCCATCTTTCCGGTAGCCGCATCGATAGGCAACTGACCGGATACGAATACCATTCCACTGGCTTCTATCGCCTGACTATAAGGTCCGATAGCTCCCGGTGCTTTTTCACTGCAAATTACTTTTTTCATATTTATCTTTCTTTTTTTGTTTACCAATCCTCAAAGGTAGCAAAAAAATGCCTCCCGCAAAACGAATTTTGCAAGAGGCAACCATATTTCTTCTTATTAAAGACTATTCAGCTTTTTCTGTTTTTTCTTCTTCAGCAGGAGCTTCAGCTGAAGTTTCAGCCGATGCTTCGGCAGGAGTGGCTTTCACCGTCTGATCCACCTTTACTCCGTCTCTCGACACGTTCACCGTTACATTGACAGAAGCAGGCTGTGGCTGATACGGCATACGGTTTTTCGGATCTTCACCATACTGGTTAGGACCTACCGTACCATCGGCAAACAACATATAAAGGCCGAATACCCAACCAATGATAGGAACACAGCAAATCAGAATCAGCCAGCCGGATTTGTTCAAGTCGTGCAAACGCTTAACGCCCTGTGCCAAAGAAAACCACAGGGAGGCAATACCTGCCACGAAACCAATCAGGATACCGAAAACAGAACCACCTGCAGAACCGGCAGCCGCACCAAGAAATAAAGTAGCTAATCCCAGAGAATAGGCAATACCAAAAACGATACCACCGATAATACCAGACAGGAAATATTCGATCCTGCGAATACGACCGTCAAAAGAAAAAGGAGCTTTGAACATAATTTTACTAAGTTTATGTGAATAAATAGTTGATTGTAATCTTGATACACTAGCAAAGATATAAAATAAATTAAATAAAGAAAGCTTTTATGCCAAAAAGTATGTATCAATATTTAATTAATCCCATACATACATTCTAAGAAAAAAACATGTATTTTGCCATCATCCGTCACTTTCAAAATCAAAACACTGATATACAACCATATAGGAGTAATGACAAGCAGTGACGACAAAGTGACGGTAAAATCCTCCGGTATTTTGCCGTCACTCCGTACCACAGCTTTGCCGGCATCTGTATCATTCGGATACTGAAGTACCGGCAAATGCTTTCTACATTTTATAATTTTACGACCTTATAGAGCCTTCCCCTATTCGTATGTTTCGAGGGTATCCCCGCTTTTTGCAGCAACCTTCCAAAGTAATTGACCTTATTGGAAGACAAAGGAATAGTCGATTTCTTCTGCAAATAATTCAATATATCCATTAAATACAAGTATTCTCCTTCCTCATGATCCTCAGCACCCCTAAAGTAACGATAGAACAACTGCACCATTGGCGGAGTCTGTTCAAACTCCTGATTGCTTTCCGTCATAACGGCTTCATCTTCATCATCAAACCAGTAGCGTTCTCCATGATAAATCTCATACATAGCCTGTGCATACAACTGTCCGTAGTCAATGGGACGGGTCGTATCAATAGTATCGGTTACTTCTATACAGATGGAAGGGTCAGTCAGCAAATCCTTCTGATTGCTGGTTCCTATAAACGAGGCATAACGCCGAAGTTCCTGTATCGAATTACCATAAGGTTTGCGAAGATTCACCACCGGTTTCTGAAGAATATGCTTCAAAAATCCCTGTTGTGTCAACGTCACCTGATCAAATTCATCAATATTGATCAGCGCAAAGCGATTCAAATACATCTCTGCATCCCGCTTGCGGCCAAAGTCGATACTATCAGTGTAATAACCGCGAAGTTCCGGCGGTATCAGATCCCGGCAGAAGGTAGACTTACGTGTACCTTGCGCACCTACCAAGAGTGGAGATGTACTGTTCGCATGCTGTTTGTCATATCCGCGCCAATGAGCTACCATATTGAGGAACCACCGATGAAAAAGCATCATCCAATGTATGTTTTCGCAAGGAACTCTGCCTGCCAGTTCTGCAATCCGGTCCTTTCCATCCCAATTGGGCAAATGAAAAAGAAACTCTTCCAACGGATTATAGACAGCAATGCGGTTGGAATGCAGATATCTGTCAATATCCCGATCCCATACAGAAATTCCTTCGCTCTGGGCATCCAGTAAAATACTGTTCTGTATCCGCTTATCTACAGGACGAAAACGAAAAAAGAACGAGCAGCGGTACTCCACCTCTCCTACCTGTGTATTATATCGGAATTCATATCGGCGATTCATAAATTCCTCTGTTTGCAGATTCAGATGCTGTTCTTTGGTCAGCAAGTCTTTCTTGCCGAATCCCTTGCATTCTTTATACACATTGCCTATCATTTCTCTGACCAGCAGCGACTGTTGCTGCCTGTAATAGCGGTGAATGGTCCGACGTACCACTTCTTCCTCCGGAATACCGGAATGAAAACAATTCTCCGCCAACCTCACCACCAGCGGCTGCAAATCATCATCCCGCTTCCAGCCATCTTCCATTTCCTCAAATGTCTTCCTCAAAGCCGCCTCATACAGCACAGCCAACGCATCTTCCGTATCATACCCCGGTACGGCACGACTTAACGGAGACTTCTCTGCAATCGTTTTTTCCCGATAACTGTTCTCGGCAGGCATTCCGAAAGGCTGGGAAAGATAGAAAGGTACCGCATCCTCCCGATAAAATAATTCGGGGTCATAGCTCAACCGGGAATACTGATCCAAGAGCGGTTCTTTCATCTGAATATCAAAAGGAAGCTGAGGTTGATAACATTTCACCGCCAGCCGGTACGCATGTGCATGAAATATCTCTGCTTCTTCCTGTGTCTGGGGCAATGTCCCGTCCGGTCGGGTAAAATAGGTCCATATCTTGACGGTCTTTCCGCTCGATCCCATAAATGCAAGTTTGGTTTGCGGAAGTTCCGCCGCTTTCTTCTTTACGATCTCCACCTCAGCCTTTCCTGCAAGGGGACCGACACTCAACTCAACAATGCCATTGTAAGCCTTCATCCGCTTCACCCCATTGACACGTCCGCATGCGACTGCCGGAATTATTTTAGGTAGTTTGCCCGAAAGATGACAAGGTTCACCGGGCAAGACATAATGCAGAGCCTCACGAAATCCGGATACCGGACGCGCTTTGGTCTCTACTTTTATTTTCTCTACAAACGATTCAAAATTAAATACACTAATTGCTTCCGCACTTTCTGTTTCTCTTATTTGTGTTATCTTCATTTCTACCTTATCCTGTTTTTTATATTTATAAACGGTTATGAGTCTCAAAGGTAGTCATTAAATATCGAGTTATAAAGGATTTTGGCGTTATTCTTTTAAATTAATTTTTGGGCTTATAATTTTACATAAGCTCCTCGATTTAATAGTAGAATACGGTTTTAGCAAGTTCTTTTCAACGCTTGTTTTATGTATCTTTATAGTAATAAAAAATCGCTTCACGTACGTGGTTCCATCGGTTCACGTACGTGGTTCCATCGGTTCATGTACGTGATCCCGTGGGTTCACATACGTGGTCCGAATGTTTCACGTACGTGGAACGGGAACATGCATCATACAAAATATATTAGTCAAGCCTTGTCTGCATAATAAGGTTACTGGTGTTTGTTCTAATGCACGCAGTATAGTTCAGAAATAAGCATTCGGTAAACTCTCTTAGTAATAAGTATCCAATTATCAATTGAATATCTAAACTCTACATAAAAAGAAAAGTGACGGCAAAATTTTGATTTATTCTGTCGTCACTTTGCCGTCACTGGTTGCCGTCACTTTTAGTTCATTGATTGATAACTGGTTAACAGTTGAAGTGACGGATGATGACAAAAATGTGGTTTTAAAACTCTAAGAGTTGAATTAACAAGCTAATTACAAATGAAGTAAACTTTAAAATACACACTGCAAATCTTTCAACTTTGGATGCTTACTGTCTTTTTCAGAAAGTATCACTTCTTCAACAGGAATACGCCAATCAATATTTAAATCCGGATCATTCCAGGCTATTGCTCCTTCACTCTGAGGTGAATAGAAGTTGTCACATTTATACTGAAAAATAACCTCTTCACTTAAAACACTAAATCCA
>OLWA01003472.1_pt1 | contig 11917 bp, 10 predicted proteins | sample 1673251 | NCBI WGS metagenome assembly OLWA01 (sample SAMEA3178937, study PRJEB25190) | human gut metagenome | biome: human gut; feature: human-associated habitat; material: faeces | place: Austria | collected 2013
ATGCCGTGCCGCAGCCGCCGGAGCGGTGCTTAAGCCGTTAGGCGGGAATTGTGCGATATTGCCTTATATACTACAAATTACTCCTCTGCCAACTCCACCACCAATTTGGCTTCGGTGGCGGCGATGGCAAGCTGGAGCTTATTCTCCAGGTTCGTCTTTTGCAGCATATTGATGACGTGGTACTTCACGGTGGATGGCTCGATGCCGAGTTCTTTTGCAATCTCGTTATAGGACAGCCCGCGCACAAGACAGCGTAGGACCTTCATCTCTCCTTTGGTGAACTCGGCGCTCATGGCAGTGCCGATCTCCACGCTGGGCGGTGCGTCGGGGAAGATATGCTCCCCCGCCATCGTGCGGCGCACGACCTGCATCAGGGTCCCTTCATCGCCGTCCTTATACCACAGGCTGTCCGCGCCCACGGCTTTTGCGCGTGCCAAGACCTGTGTGTCAATAAGCGAGGTCGCCACCACGATCTTGATTTCCGGGTGCGCTTCTCGTATCTTTTTGGCGGCGGCCAGGCCGTTTTCGCGGTGTTCTGTCTGCACATCCATCAACACAAGGTCGATGTCCTCGGTATCGCACAGGATGGGAGCCTCTGCAGCGCCGGGGATAGACACAGCAAGCTGATACCCGTCCTCGTTTTGAATATAGCTTTCAAGCAGGCTCCGTACCAGCTTTTGGTCCTCAACGATCATAACGCGTATCATTAGTGCTCTCCTTATCGGGCAGGGTGACTTCCAGAACAAATACAGGCAGGGAATGTACGATTACTGTACCCCCTGCTTTTTCAATACGGCGGCGGAGCGAGGAAAGCCCGCCGCCTTCCTTTATCTCCGCCTTGGGTGGTGCGCCGTTGTTCGTGATGCAAAGGTGCCATGCCTGTGGCCGATGCTCGGAATCGGCGTACAATTCCGTGGCGCCCGCATGCCGCACACCGTTGGAGGTACACTCCCGCAGGATCAGTGCGTAGAGCTCGCGGGTGGCGCGTGCCGCAGGGTACGCACCGCGCAGCTGTACGGCTGCACCCAGAACAGCCGCCCGCCTTTGCATATAGCTCAGCGGGTCCTCTGCAGCATTCTCCTGCCGGGCGCGGCATAGCAGGGAGATGGAGCTTTCCCACTTCGCAGCTTCGCTCCTGAGCCGGGCGAGGTCATGCTCATGCCGCAGTGCGCGCCGTGCGGCAAGCAGAGTATGGCCGATGTCGTCATGCACCCGCATCTTCATTTTCAGGATTTCTTCCTCCCGCACAATGTCGGGCATATTGTCATATAAGCGCTTTGCGCGGCGGTTCGCATCGGCAAGGCGCTCGTTTTCCTGCTGCAGTGCAGCATGCAATGTAGCCAGCTGGGTGACATCGGTGGCCATCACCTCGGTGTACGGTATACCGCATTTGTCCTGAACAGGGCGCACCGTGAAATGATATACCGTTCCGTCCGGGAATTCGTAGATGCGGGCGGCCTCATCGCGTAGCCGCACACCGCCGCCGGGACTGCGCAGCGCCTGCTCCAGATCTGTAAGGGTCTGCAGATCCCGGCCACAGAGGACTGCGGCGATTTCCTGCATCCGGTGATTGATTAGACGCAGCAGACCATTGCGGTCAAAGTAGCAGATGGCCGCCGGCAGCGTGTCAAAGCCTTCCTTGACGGCGTTGCGGGAGATTCGGGGAATCATAGGCCGCCTCCTTCTGCCGGAAACATCGTGAAATACAAAAGCCCGTCATCATCCCGTTCAAGCTGCATCTGCGGCAGGCCGGGCAGCGCAGCGGGCGCGTCGGTGCATTGAACGCTGCAGCGCAGCCCCCAGCCCTGCGCCGTATGCTCGGCGCAGAAAAGGATCTCCTGCAATCCCGGCAGGGTCGCTTCTATGATGGCTTCAAAGGCGTCATAGATTGCCACGGCGGATGCAGGGGAAATCTTTGCTGTGTCGGCAATCTGTACGGCGCAGCGTATATCACTCAGGCGCAGGCTCTCGGCCGATTCAAACAGGCTCAGCCGCAGCTCCGTGGTGTCGATGTCCTCCGCCTTGTCGCAGACAAAAACAAGGTTGCTGCGCCGCTTGATATAGGTTCCCAAAATGACGATGTGCTTCAGCAGCCGCCGGGCGGTATCGATATCGTCCGTGGCCTTGAGCGCGATCAGATATTCCTGTATCCGTGCCAGCTGGCGGGCCGTGACGGTCTCAATTTTGTCATACAGCCGGTTCTGCTCGCTCAGCTTCAGCCATTGTGCCTTCTGTGCTGTTTCCGCCTGTATGACGTCCCCGATGTCATGCAATTCCTCCTGCGTGAAACGTAACTCCTCCAGCAGAGCCACCAGTTCGGTGATGTCCTCCTGCCAGAAAATATACCCTTTCCGGATCGGGTGGCCATGAAGCTGGGTCGTTGCATCCAACTGGACACTGCCGGTGAGCGCCTGACGCAGCTGCTCCTCATGGAGCGGCGCTGCCTGCATGGAGCATTGCACAGGCACAAACGCCCGGTCCGTGATCAGACCCTTGGCCATAGATACCTCGAACAGCGTGGCATACCCCATATTGGATTGGATAAGCCCGCACCGGATGCACGCCTCAAAGGACGCTGTAAAGGTCAGGCATTGCACCACGGTCATATCACCGGCGACCGCATGCATCCACGGCACATTTAAAATATGCTTGTACAGTAAAGCATAGAGGGTGGCAAAAAAAATCGGCACAAGCGGCAGCCAGAGGATGCGCTTTGTATGCGGAATACGGCAGCGCCGTACAAGGTACACCACCGTGAACACGGCACAGGAAAATATCCACAGCAGACAGAGGTAATATACGAACCGATAGGTGTAATCGGGGCTGCCCAGTACCTCCTGCCCGGGAGGGAACGCAAACGCAAGCTGATGACAGTCGTTTGTCAGCACCAGGCTGAACAGTACCACAGGGAATACAAAAATCACGTACCGGTACTTGTACAGCGGGGCGGACTGCCCCCGATCCAAAAAGAAAAGCGTATAAAGTGCAAGGGTCGGGATCAGCAGCATCGGGATATAGTACGCATACCACAATCGCCGCAGCATCTCCGGCGTCTGGGCAAAGTCATAGCGGATCAGGCGGATATCCAGCCAGAACAGCATCAGGGCGGCAGCACCCAGCAGGCAGCGGCGGGTCTGTGCGTGCAGGATACGCCACCAGACCGATACCGCCCAGGAAAAGATCAGAATATTATACAGCACCGTGCGCCAAAAGCCGGAATACGGCATATAAAACGCCCGCATCAGGACAGCGCAGAGAATCACCCCTGCAACCGCAGCGGCTAAACACAGGTTGCCAAGCCGTACCTTTGTCATAGTGCCTGTCCTTTCCAAAGGGTAGATCATCCGTCTGTTTCTTTCCAGTATCATTATGACGCAATCTGCACTTTTTTGCAATAGTACGGAAAAAGCAGAAAAAAGTCCAAAAAACTATCCAAATGGTGGGGGCAGAAATCGTCCGATTCTTGTATGATGAAATTGACAAATCATATTCTTTGCAGGAAAGGAGGGCTACGCCGTGCGGAGGATCGTTTTGGACGCGCAATACTCTGTGATGACGAGCGCATTGACAATGGCACTGAAACAGGGCGGGCCGGACTTCCAGGTGCAAAACGCTGGTCCTAAGACAAAGGATATTGTAAAGCTATGCCGTTCCTGCAGGGCGGATGTCCTGCTGCTGGAGGTCTGCCCACATCCGCCGCGCACCCTGCAGGACAGACTGCTGCTGGCAAACGACCTGCGGGATGTCTGCCCGCACTGCAAAACGGTACTGCTTGTGGATGAGGCCGAATATCCCGAGCTGGCCACCGCCGTGTGTCTGGCAAAAAAGGACCATATTGTCGATGATTTCGTCTACGCTTCCGTCTCGCCTGCCTATCTGAGCGCTATGATGGACACTTTATGACCAAAAGGAGGACAGCTATGAAAAAAGTACAACGAACGCTCGCTGCCGTATTGGCAGCCATGATGCTTATGGCTTTGGCCGGTTGCTCCAAGGGGGATGTGACCAAAGAGGTCAATTCCGGTTTATCCGACCTGAAAGCGCAGGCCGCCGAACCGGCTGTTGAACCCCAGACGGAGACCCCGGCAGAGCCCAAGACCGACGCGGCATCCGAGCCTGCATCCGAACCTGCATCGGAGCCTGCTGCAGAGCCGGAGCCGGAAGCCACCGCCGAACCAGCCCCTGCTTCCGCTCCTGCGGACAATCCCGATTATCCGTCGGCTGCCGGGCTGAACACCCAGACCCTGGAGGCATTCGGCACAGACTATACGCTGGTGCTCAACGTGACCTGCCCCGATCAGGGCTGGTACAAGTCCGCCTCGACCAGCTTCGGGGATCTCAAGCTGTTCCCGACCGATGACCCCAGCCATATCTTCTCCGGCGACCCGCGCATAACCTTTGAACTGAAAAGCGGGCTGGACAAGATCAACTACTATTACGACAGCTTTGAAAACGTGGAGGAGCTTGCCACGCGCACCATCGGCGGCGTGGAGATGGCCGGACGCACCTACAAAAACGTAGGTATGTGGTGGACGGAATACTACGGCGAGATGCCCACCGGCGGCTGGCTGGCCATCAAGATCTCCGGCGTAGACATCGACCCCGGCACCGAGGGCGACACCGTGCTGAACAGCGTTACCTTTGGCTAAGCGCAGGCAGTTTGCTGCACTCTCAACCGAAAGACGGGTGAACCAACCATGAAAAAACGCTGTGCCGTACTATTGGCGGCGGCGATGCTGCTGTCGGCGGCAGGCTGCGCACAGGACAGCAAGCGGCCCGAGCCGAGCGAACCGGCCGCAAGCGCTGTGAGCGCGACCTCCGCTGAAAATGTTGAAGCTACGGAGGAAACCCCGCAAAAGCCGCAGCCCTCCCGCAGGTTTGATGATTCCCGCATCTCTACGCTGTATGATGTGGAATTCAGCTACACCGACCCCAACGGCAACAAGGACACCTATTTTTACGAGGTCCCGCAGATCGATGATGACACCGAGGGCGCAAGGAACATCAACGAGATGATCGGCTACCGCTTTGGCTATCTGGTAGAGCGCGCCGAGGGTGCCCGCTCCCGCAATGATTTTATCGACACAAGCTACATCATCTGGATAAGCACCTGGATCGGCCCGGTGCTGAGCCTGCAGATCACAAGCGTTGACACAATGTACAACCGCGATGTGGGCGCCTACCATTACAACTTTGAAACGGGCAAGGAACTTTCCAACATCGAAATGCTCGAGTACCTTGGCTACACCGACAATGACCTGACCTTAAAAGCACTGCAGCGCGCCGTGGCCCAGCATTTCGATACTTACTACGGCAGCGACGACCCCACCTACGCATCCGAGCTTTGCAAGATGCGTGCACAGAGCCTGAACGGGCTGAGCGATGTATTTACCTACTTTGCCGTCTACCCCTACTACACAGGCGGTCTTATCGTCACCGTGCCGATGTACACCCTTGCCGGGGCCGGCATGATGTGGACGGACATAGATGTTTACCCCGACAAGCGGCAGGCCAGCGGCCAGATCCTGCACGGGCAGGATGAATGGTTTACCTGCGATGTGACTGCCACAGGCGAGGTGACAGTACGCGCCCTGACCGACTATGTTACCCCTGACAGCGCTGTGACCTACCAGACCATGAAGGAATGGTACGAGTTGGGCGACAAGACCGAGTTTGCGGTCAGCGGCTGCTACGGCGACTATATAAAGATGCTGATGACCAGCATCGGGCAGGACTACGCCCCCTATGTTTTCCTTCTGACCGAGAACGGCAATGTCGAATACATTGATGTCATCAGCGGCGCACAGTGCGGCACCATGGTCAACGGCGGTCCGCTCTTCGGCATCAACGGAATTGTCCGGTTTGAGACCGGCACGGCCTACGATGCGGAGTACGGCGCCGAGTACGCGACCGTGTACGGCGTTTCCCACGATAACGAAAAGTTCAACCTGATGGAGGCTGTCTGGAACACCGCCCCACTGAGCATTCCGAGCATGATAGGCTCCTTTGTGAGTGAGGAGACCGGCACCTGGTTTGAAATCTGCGAGGATCAGCCGAACTTCTATACCGGCGAATACGCTAACGGCCAGATGGTTCCGGCCACATGGGACAGCGGCATCTCCTACCTTGGTATGGATGACCGCGGCTGGATCTGCTCCGTTTCGCTGTTCCGTATGGATCTAGGGCGCGCACAGCGCGAAACCGTGGCCATGATGCCCACCGATTACGGCGGCTTTTACGTAAGGCATATCGGCGGGGAATCCCTGCTGAACCTGCCAAAGGACGAATCCGTTTGGTTTGAAATGACAAACGAATAAAAAATCTGAAACGATTATCTTGTAAAGGAGGCAGACACTATGGCAACATGTACGCAATGTGGTGCCGAGTTAAAGCCCGGTACTAAATTCTGCGAGAATTGCGGTGCAAAAGTATCCGTACCGCAGCCCGCCGCACAGCCCGCAGCTGTGCCCCGGCCCCCGGTTCAGCCGACCCAGGCTGCACCGCCGCCCCCACAGCCTGTACAGACGCCCCCGCAGCCGCAGGCAAGCGGCGGCAATCCCTATGCAGGCAGTGCACCTGCCGCCCCGCAGCCCCGGACGAACGCAGCGAATCCTTACGCAGGCAATGCGCCCGGCACACCGCCGCAGACCGGCGCAGGCGCACCGCTTTACGCCGGGAAAACGCCCCCGTCTGCGTCCGCACCGCCTGTCACGCCGCCGCCACCCGGCGGCACGGGCGGCAACCCTTACGGCAATGTGGCCCCCGGCGGCAAGCCCAAGCGCCCCCGCGCACCAATGTCCCCCAAGCGGATGATCCTGATCGCCATCCCGGTGATATTCCTGCTTATGATCATCGTAACAATGATTAGCGGCTCTATCCGCACCGGCAAGCCGAACGCCGGTGACCCGAATCAGGGCACCTGGGAAGCAGCCTACGCCGAGATCGGCGGCTCCGTGACGCAGGTCGAGGATGCCTTCGGCAGCGGGTTCCTGATGGACCTGAATGATAAGGGCAAGTGCGTTGTAACGGTGGACGGCACCAAGTCCTACGGCAAGTGGACGCTGAACGGCGGGGTCTTCCAGCTGGATTGCGGCGGCCTGAGCTGCACCGGCACCCTGCAAGACGAAATCCTGACCCTGAACGATGTGCAGGGACAGGGCGTGACGATCTACTTCGTCAAGTCCGGCAGCACCATGCAGCAGCCTCTGGACGGTGACAGCATGACCCAGGGCACCACCGCAGGCAGCGATACCGATGTGGGCATCTATGTGCTGGAATCCGCCTCCGACAGCGAGTACACCCTCTCCAAGGAGGAGCTTGCCCTCGTCGATATGGAGGACTTCTACATTGAGCTGCGCGCGGACGGCACCGGCGAAACCTACATGGAGGATTTTGTCACCTTCCAATGGAAGGACGGCAGCTTCTACGCGCTGACCGACCCCGATACCCCGGCCATGACCTACACCCGCGAGGGTGACCTGCTGACCATTGAGTTTGACGGTATGACCATGGTCTTTAAGCGCAGCGACACCAAGCCTGAAATCGACCCCGCTTTGCTGGACGGCGGCGAGGACGAATATGACGGCGACGGCTGGATCGACGGCCCGGATGAGCCTGACCCGCCCTACACCTACGACGACGGCAACACCTACGATGATTTGGGCAACACCAACTGGTACGGCTGGTTCCGGATGGAAAACTACAAGAATGTACCGAACCGTGATTACTTTGACACCGACACCTACGATTGCTGGGGCTACATCGGTGAGAGCGATGACGGCAGCCACTACTTTGAGGTTTACCGTGACGGTATGCCCGATGACCCGGTCATCACGATGTGGGTCAATGTCTATGATGACCATATCGAGCCTATCCTGGACGGCTACGACTGGGTGCTTGACCAGAACATAACCGAGAGCGATGCGTATAAGTTCAACCTGTACCCGTATGACGACAGCATCTCGCTGTTCATGTATGACTACGAGGGCGATGACGGTACAGCCTGTGCGGTCAGCTTCTACATGAGGCTGGACGGCACCGAGTGGAACGAGGAGCTCGAAGAGCTGCCGCCCCGCTATGAGGAGTACAAGGCCGCCTTGGCCAACAAATAACGAACTGATTTATCTGTACAAAATGGGGCGGGCCCTGCCCGCCCCTGATATAGGAGGATCATTATGGGACTTATCAGAGCTGCAATGGGCGCTGCTGGCGGCGTTATGGCCGACCAGTGGAAGGAATACTTTTATTGTGAAGCCATGCCAGCTGACCTGTTGGCTACCCGCGGCTGGAAACGCCAGAGCGGACGCAGCGCCAACACCAAAGGCAATGACAACATTATCTCCAACGGCTCCATCGTGGCCGTTGCCGACGGCCAGTGTGCCATGATCGTGGAGCAGGGCAAGGTCGTGGATATGTGCGCCGAGCCGGGTGAGTACACCTACGATACCGGCAGCGCGCCGACGCTGTTCAGCGGCGATTTGTCCGAGTCCATCGGCGCAGTGTTCCAGAACATCGGCAAGCGCTTTACCTTCGGCGGCGAGGCCCCGATGGATCAGCGCATCTATTACTTCAACACCAAGGAGCTGGTGGGCAACAAATACGGCACGCCCAGCCCGGTGCCCTTCCGCGTGGTGGATCAGCGCGCCGGCATCGACATCGACATTGCCATCCGCTGCTTCGGCGAGTACAGCTACCGCATCACCAACCCCATTTTGTTCTACACCAATGTCTGCGGCAATGTGGAGGAAGGCTACACCCGCGATGAGATCGACGGGCAGCTGAAATCCGAGCTGATGACCGCCCTGCAGCCCGCCTTTGCCAAGATCAGCGATATGGGCATCCGCTATTCCGCACTGCCTGGCCACACGATGGAGCTTGCCGAGGCCCTCAACGATGTGCTGAGCGCCAAGTGGGGCAAGCTGCGCGGCATCGAGATCGTATCCTTCGGTGTTTCCAGCGTGAAGGCCAGCGAGGAAGACGAGCAGATGCTCAAGGAAATGCAGCGCAACGCAGCCTTTATGGACCCGACCCGCGCCGCTGCACATCTTGTCGGCGCACAGGCCAGTGCCATGCAGACCGCGGCCGGTAATCAGGGCGCAGGCCCCGCCATGGCCTTTATGGGCATGAATATGGCCGGTGCGGCGGGCGGTATGAACGCCCAGAACCTGTACCAGATGGGTGCCCAGCAGCAGGCCGCCGCACAGCCCGCCCCGGCCCCGGCCTCTGCCCCCGCAGGCTGGACCTGCAGCTGCGGCCAGACCGGCAACACCGGCAAATTCTGCGCAAACTGCGGCAGCCCCAAGCCTGCCCCGGCACCCGCAGCCGCCAGCTGGGTATGCAGCTGCGGCACTTCCAACACCGGTAAGTTCTGCTGCAACTGCGGCAGCCCCAAGCCCGCCCCGGCTCCCGCCAAGTGCAGCCAGTGCGGCTGGACCCCGGATGACCCGGCCCATCCGCCCAAGTTCTGCCCGGAGTGCGGTAAGCCGTTTGGCCAGTGATGCACAAAAAAATCGCTGCGGTGCTTTGCGCCGCAGCCGCTTTTCTGACAATGTCCGGCTGTAAAAAAGCGCCGCCCGGCACACTGACCGGTATCAGCATCAGTTATTCCGGTATGTGCTATGACGACACCTATGGGTTCAGCATAAGAAATGACCCGGTTGACGGCTGCCTTTTCAGCTGCAATTACAAGGATGATGAATGGGTGGAGCTGGAAAACATCCCTGTTGAGGACACCCATTGGCAAGAAGCCCTGGCTCTGGCAGAAAAGCTGGGGCTGGAAAGCCTGCCAGACGAAAAGAAAAATTCTCCCGGCTTATTCATCACCGATGAAACGTTAGATAGCGTTTGCCTGATTTACAAGGCCCCGGATGACGAGATCATCTACCGTTATCTGGATGCTGATGGCAATACGCGCAGCACCCTGCGTGATTTTTTTGAAGATCTGGCAGGGCAGCTGCAAACCGAAGGAAAGAGAGGTGACGCATAATGGCAACGCAGCTTACCAACTACCAATGCCCTGCCTGTACCGGTCCGCTTCACTTTGACGGTGCCAGCGGAAAGCTGGTGTGTGACTTCTGCGGCAGCAGCTACGATACTGCTGAGATCGAAGCGCTCTATGCTGAAAAAGAAGCCGCTGCCGAAACCGCGGCACAGAATAAACAAGCACCGCCGCCAGACTCCGTCTGGAGCGAAAACGAGGCCGCCGGACTGCGCAGCTATTCCTGCCCGTCCTGCGGCGCAGAGCTGATCTGTGACGAGACGACCGCCGCGACAAGCTGCCCGTACTGCGGCAATCCAACGGTCATCGCGGGGCAGTTCAGCGGCATGCAGCGGCCTGAGCTTGTCCTGCCGTTTGTGCTGGATAAGAACGCCGCCAAGGCCGCACTGAAAAAATACTATCGCGGGAAGAGATTCCTGCCCAATGCCTTCTCTTCGCAGAATCATATCGAGGAGATCAAGGGCGTGTATGTCCCGTTCTGGCTGTTCGATGCCAACGCCTCCGGTTCGGGCCAATATGAAGCCACGACCAGCTCCAGCCACCGCAGCGGCGATTATGTCATCACCACGACCCGCCACTACGATGTCCGCCGCGCGGGTACTACGCAGTTTATGGGTGTGCCGGTGGACGGCTCGACCAAGATGCCCAACGGGCATATGGACGCCATTGAGCCTTATGACTACCGCGCCTTCCAGCCCTTCTCGACCGCGTACCTGCCGGGCTATATGGCAGACAAATACGACGAGGACGCCGACACCTGCCAGGCCCGCGCCCACAGCCGGATGCAGAATTCGGTCAGCAGCGAGCTTTCGGCCAGCATTACCGGCTACAACAGCGTAAGCACCCTGAGCGAGAACATCCATATTGATTACACCGCCAAGCACTACGCGCTGCTGCCGGTGTGGATGCTGCACACCAAGTGGCAGGGCAAGGATTATCTGTTCGCCATGAACGGGCAGACCGGCAAGCTGGTGGGCAATCTGCCGGTTGATAATCGAAAGGTGGCCGCCTGGTTTGCAGGCATCAGTGTTCCGCTGATGATCCTGCTTGCCATCCTGCTTTGAAGGGGGGAAACAGAGTATGAAAAAGAAACTGTTTTCTCTGCTTACGGCACTGGTGCTGTGCTTGCTCTGCGCCGTACCGGCGTTTGCCGAAATGCCGTTGGTGATGGACACCTACGAGCTGTTCAAACCCGAAGCGACCGCTGAATTGGAACAAAAGGCGCAGGACGCCAGTGCCGGACACGGTGTCAACGTCTACCTGCTGACGGTGTCTGACATCGGCGGGCAGAACGTGCGCGAGTTTGCCAAGGATTGGTACCGCGACTATGACCTTGGCTACGGCGAGGGCAAAAGCGGTATCCTGTTCCTGATTGCGCTGGATTCCCGCGATTATGTTACCATCACCTACGGCGGCGGCGTGACCGCCTTTACCGACTACCGCATCGCGCAGATCGAAGATAAGATCGTGCCGATGCTCTCGGACGGAACGTATTACAAGGCCTCCGAAACCTACATAGAAATGTGCGCGGACACGCTTGATTTCTATGCCGAAAAGGGTGCACCGCTGGACAGCGGCAACGACCCCGCCAAGGGTTGGATCAAGTGGGTGTTTGTGTTTGTCATTCCGCTGGCTGTAGCGTGTATTGTCTGCGGCATCTTCTATGCGCAGATGAAAACTGCCAACGAGCAGACCCACGCCAACGCCTACATGCCCGCCGAGGGTCTGGCGCTGTCCGTGGTGGAGGACACCTACACCCACACCACCGAGACCGAAAAATACGACCCCGTCAAGAACGACAGCTCGAGCAGCTCGAGCGGCTCGAGTACCGACAGCGACGGCTTCGGCGGCAGTTCCGGCGGAAAATTCTAAGGCAATACCGCATAATTCTAAGTGCCGATACGGCGAGCGAGGTGCGGC
>OLWA01003476.1_pt1 | contig 11904 bp, 12 predicted proteins | sample 1673251 | NCBI WGS metagenome assembly OLWA01 (sample SAMEA3178937, study PRJEB25190) | human gut metagenome | biome: human gut; feature: human-associated habitat; material: faeces | place: Austria | collected 2013
AGCGCGAAGCGCTGTCATTCCGAGCCAGTGACCGTGTCACTGGCGTGGGAATCCGCATCCCCTTGCGCAGCGGAACAATGCCCTTGGGGTACGACGTCCCGTCAGCGCAGCGGTGCCGCGCTGCCCCTCCCCTATCCCGACCCAAACGAGGTGATCTTATGGACAACACGGTGCTGTGCGTGGTGGGACCCACCGCCTGCGGCAAAACAAAAATGGGCGTGGCGCTTGCCAGGCGCTTTAACGGCGAGGTGGTGTCCGTGGACTCCATGCAGCTCTACCGGGGCATGGCCATCGGCACCGCCGCGCCCACGGCGGAGGAGATGGAGGGCATCCCCCACCACATGGTGGCCGTGGCCGACCCGCGGGAGAGCTGGTCGGCGGCGCGGTACGCGGCGGAGGCCGACAAATGCGTGCAGGACATCCTGCGCCGGGGCAAGCGCCCGGTGCTGGTGGGCGGTACGGGGCTGTATCTGGACGCGCTGGTGCGGGGCACGGACTTCGCCGCCGGCAGTCACGGCGGCGTGATACGGCAGCGCTTGCAGCAGCGCATGGAGCGCCAGGGCGCAGCCGCGCTGCTGGCGGAATTACAGACCATCGACCCGGCGACGGCCGCCCGGCTGCACCTGCGGGACGAGAAGCGCATCGTCCGGGCGCTGGAGGTCTATTACGAGACGGGCGAGACCATCACGGAGCACGACCGGAAAAGCCGGGAGACGCCGCCCCGCTACCGCGCCCTGCGGATCGGCCTTGCCTTCCGGGACAGGGCGGACATGTGGGCGCGTATCGACCGCCGCGTGGACGACATGGTGGCGCAGGGACTGCTGCAGGAGGTGGAGACGCTGCTGCAAAGCGGCCTGCCCCATGATGCCACGGCGCTGCAGGCCATCGGCTACAAGCAGTTTCTGGCCGTGGCGGAGGGACGCGCCACCGTGGACGAGGCCATCGCGGAGGTGAAGCTCCGCTCCCGCCAGTACGCCAAGCGGCAGCTGACGTGGCTGCGGCGGGATGAGGACATCCACTGGATATTATGGGAAAAAACGCCGGATTTTCCGGCGGGACTACAAAATGCGACAGAATTCCTCCTGTCCGCCGGGGTATGCTGATAGCGGCGGACGGACATGACCATACACGTCCGCACACAGACACAAAAGGAGCGGACAAGCTATGCAGAAGGTCAACAATCTACAGGACATTTTTCTCACCAAAGCCCGGAAGGAGAGCGTACCGGTGACGCTGTTTCTGGTGAACGGCTTCCAGCTGCGGGGCATTATCACGGGGTTCGACTGCTTCGTGGTGGTGCTGGACAGCGAGGGGCGCCAGCAGGTCATCTACAAGCACGCCATCTCCACCATCGCCCCGGCGCGGGTCATCGGGCTGCGGGAGGAGGCAGAGTAAAAAAGAGGGATACCCATGAACGACACACCCGACAACAAGAACCTCCCTGCCGGGAGCGCCAAGCGCTCCTCGCCGCTGCTGAGGATACTGCCGCTGGCGGTGCTGGCGGCGGTGCTGGTGTATTTTGCCGCGCAGATACACAGCTACTTCTCCGACCCCATGACCGTCACCGTCACCTACGAAAGTCAGGCGGAGGACACCGTGTCCATGGAGGGCTGGCTGGTGCGGACGGAGGAGCCGCTGCCCGCCCAGAGCGGCACCGTGTCCCGGCAGGTGCAGGAGGGGCAGCGGGTGGCCGCCGGTCAGACCGTGGCCACCGTGTACAGCGACGACAGCGCCCTCCAGACCGTCAGCCAGATCGAGACGCTGGAGCTGCAATTGCAGCAGCTGCAATTCGCCCTGACGTCCTATCTGGATCCCGACGCGGCGCTGAAGCTGGATACCTCCATCACCGGCGACATTCTGGCGCTGCGGCAGACCCTGTCCGGCGGCGACTACTCCGCGGCGGAGAGCGATCTGGCGCAGCTGAAGGCGGCGGTGCTCAAGCGCGACCACTCCTACACCTCGCAGGAGGACATTCAGGCGGAGATCAAGTCGGTGGAGTCGGACATTCAGAGCCAGAAGGCCAAGCTGTCGGGCGCCAGATCCGTCACCGCCAAGGCCTCCGGCACCTATTCCGCCGTGTGCGACGGCTACGAGTCGGTGCTGACGGAGGAATTTTTGGAGGAGCTGACCCCCTCAAAGCTGGACGGCGTCCGCGCCGCAGAGGAGCAGAGCAACGTGGGCAAGCTGATCTACGGCGACACATGGTACTACGCTGTGGTGCTGCCGGAGGAGCAGGCGGCGGAGCTGAAGACCATGGGCAGCATCAATGTGCGGCTGGCCAAGGGCTTTGACCAGACCATCCGCATGAGCGTGGAGTCCGTGTCCCGCCCGGACAAGGGGCGCTGCGCCGTGGTGCTGTCCAGCACCCGCTATCTGGCGCAGACCACCCTGCTGCGCCATCAGGCCGCCGACGCGGTGCTGCACACCTACGAGGGGCTGCGCGTCCCGGCTGACGCCCTGCGTGTCAGCGAGGACGGCGTGACCGGCGTGTACTGCGTGGACGGCGAGAACGCCGCCTTCCGCCCGGTGACGTTGGTGTATCAGGGCGAGGGCTACGCACTGGTGACGCCGGCAGAGGGCGCTGGCGACACACGGACGCTCCGCGCCGGAGATCAGGTCATCGCCACCTCCGGCCAGCTTCACGACGGCAAGGTCATTCGGTAAACAACAGACAGAGACAAGGAGGCACATACCATGTCCAACAGTACGTCTATTCGGGAGAATATCGCCGCCATTCGCGCCCAGATCGACGCGGCGGCGCGGGAGACGGGGCGCACCGGCGCGGACATCACGCTGGTGGGCGCCAGCAAGATGAACGACGCCGCCGCCTGTCAGGAGGCCATCGCCGCGGGCATCGACGCGCTGGGCGAGAACCGGGTGCAGGAGATGACCGCGAAGCTGGCGGAGGACGCCTACCGCGGCGCGCCGCTGCACTTCATCGGCCACCTGCAGCGCAATAAGGTGAAACAGGTGGTGGGCAAGGCGGCGCTGATCCAGTCCATCGGCTCGCCGGAGCTGCTGGCGGAGGTGGACAGACAGGCGGAGAAGCTGGGCATCGTGCAGGACATCCTGCTGGAGGTCAACATCGGCGGCGAGGAGGCCAAGAGCGGCTTCGCCCCCGATGCGGTGGAGCAGGCGGCGGCGCAGGCCAAGGCTCTTGCCCACGTCCGGGTGCGGGGACTGATGACCATCCCCCCTGCCGACGCCACGCGGGAGGAAAATATGGCGTATTTTGAAAAAGTCCGGGCACTGTATGTTGACATAAGCCGGAAAATGTACGATAATGGACTAGAATATCTCTCCATGGGCATGAGCGGCGACTTTGCCGATGCCATCCGCGCGGGCGCCAACATGGTGCGCGTGGGCTCCGCCATTTTCGGCGCCAGAGATTATTCCAAATAACACAGCGGGAGGTACTGCACATGGGACTTATGGACGAGCTGAAGAAGATCATTCATCCCTATGATGACGAGGACTATGACTACGAGGACGATTTCGAGGAACCGGCGAAGGAATCCCGCTCCCTGTTCGACGACCGCAAGGAGGAGCGCCGGGAGGAGCGCCGGGACGAGCGCCGCAGCGAGGATCGCCACAACAAGGTGGTGAACATCCACGCCACCACCCAGCTGAAGGTGGTGCTGGTGAAGCCCGAGCGGTTCGAGAACGCCTCTGAGATCGCGGATCATCTCAAGGAGAAGCGCACCGTGGTGCTGAATCTGGAGTCCACCAACAAGGACGTGGCGCGCCGCCTTATCGACTTCCTGTCCGGCGTGGCCTACGCCGGCGAGGGCAAGATCAAGAAGGTCGCCGCCAACACCTACATCATCACCCCCTATTCCGTGGACATCATGGGTGATCTCATCGACGAGCTGGAAAACAACGGCTTGTATCTGTAAACTATAAATAACAACGGAGGGATCGGTATGTTTACACCGCAGGAAGTTTCCGAAAAAGTATTTCCCAAGGCGTCGTTCGGCAGCGGCGGATACAGTATGGCGTCCGTGGACGAGTTTCTGGACGCGCTGACCGAGGACTACACCGCGCTGTTCAAGGAGAACGTCACCCTGAAGGCCAAGCTGAAGGTGCTGGCCGAGAAGGTGGAGGAATATCGCTCCACTGAGGAGGCCATGCGTCAGGCGCTGCTGACGGCACAGAAGATGGCCGCCAAGCTGGTGCAGGACGCGCAGGTGGAGAAGGAGAAGATCCTCTCCGATGCCCGGGCGGAAGCCCAGCAGGAGATCCACCGTCTGGACGACGAGCGGCAGGCGGCGGAGCGGAAGCTGCAATATGCCCAGGAAAAGACCGCCGAGTTCATCCGCCGCAGCGAGGAGCTGTGCAAGGCACACAGCGCGTTCCTGCTGTCCCTGCCGGAGCTGGACTTCGCGCCGGAGAAGCCCGCCACGCCTGCGGCTGCGCCCAAGGACGACGTGGTGTCCTCCATCGAGCAGGATATCCTCAGCCACTATGCCGATGCGGAGCCTGCCAAAAACGAGCCGGCCATCGATGACGAGCCGACCATCAAAATGCCGCCCATAGACGGCAGCGCCATCCCCAGCGATTTCCGCCTGAGTCTGGACGAGCTGAAGTTCGGCCGCAACTACGACGGGGACAAGTAACAACGGATACGAATAAAAGGCGGCCTTGCGCCGCCTTTTTCCTACGGAGGAGAAGCCATGACAAAGCCCATCATCGCCCTGCTGTACGATTTTGACAAGACCCTCTGCACCACCGACATGGAGGACTACGCCTTCATCCCCGCCCTGGGCTACACCCCCGCCCAGTTCTGGAGCAAGGCCAACACCTTCGGCCGGGAGAATCGCATGGACGGCCTGCTGGCGTATATGTACACCATGATGGCCGAGTGCCGCGCCCAGGGCAGGGTGCTCAAGCGGGACTTTCTGGTGCAGTGCGGCCGCAGCATGGAGCTGTTCCCCGGCGTGCGGGAGTGGTTCGGCCGCATCAATGCCTTCGGCGAGAGTCTGGGCGTGGAGGTGGAGCACTATGTGCTGTCCTCCGGCCTGAAGGAGATCATCGAGGGCAGCGGCATCGCCCACGAGTTCAAGCAGATCTACGCCTGCGAGTTCTATTATGACGAGAGCGGCGCCGCCTGCTGGCCGAAGCTGGACGTCAACTTCACCAACAAGACCCAGTTCGTCTACCGCATCAACAAGGGGGTGCTGGACGTGGCGGACGACAAGACGCTGAACGACTCCATGCCCGACGACAGCAAGCGGGTGCCCTTCACCAACATGATCTATGTGGGCGACGGCCTTTCCGATGTGCCCTGCATGAAGATGATGCGTGCCTACGGCGGGCAGGCCATCGCCGTGTACCAGAGCGGCAACCGCGCCGGCGTGGAGGATCTGCTGGCCAAGGGACGGGTGGACTTCATGTTTCCCGCCGACTACCGGGAGGGCACCGGGCTGGACGTAACGGTGCGGAACATCATCCGGAAAATGGCCATCAGCGACGCGCTGACGGCGGAGAACGTCCGCCAGCTGCAGGCCATCGGCCACGGCGAGGTGCCCGGTCAGGCGGGCCTGTTCGAGTGACGCAGAAAGGGCGCTATAACGCAGAAAGACCGGCGCAAGCCGGTCTTTCCGCGTCATAGAAAAGAGCCGTTTACAGATTCTTCTCGTAGGACTCGATCATCTTCTTGAACGTGTGACCCGTAAAAACTTCGGGATTACCAGTCGGTGAAAACGCCGCAACCGCTTGCGGCACAACAGCTTGCGCCGCTGCCTGACGCCGCAGGTTTTGCAGGTGCTTTTCACAGCTCTCACCGGTGAAAATCTTGATGTCCAGCCGCAGAGAACCATCCTCCTCCGGCGTGGCAAAGATCTTGTCGATATACCGGGTGACAAATTCCTTGGTTATCACACCCTTGGCGGCATCCTTCTGGGCGTTACGCAGGACGGTGCGAATCGTATTCAGCTGCTGCTTTAGGCTGCCGGTGGATTCCTGCTGTGTAAGCGCCTCTGCCAACTGCGTTTGCAGTTCCTTTGCCTCAGCGGAGCATTTTTTGTTCATAGCGAGAAAATCTGCATCATCCAGCTTTCCCTGGGCATTATAGGTCAGCAGCTTCATGCGCTTCTGCTCCACGGTTTCCAGCTGCTTTTGCAGCGAGGCGATCTGCTTATCCAGCTTACCGCCACGGTTCAGAGATTTATATAATTCTACGTATTCTTCGATCAGCGCCTCTGCGCTGGCCTCCGTATCGCGGAACACATCCAGCAGCAGGGGCTTGATCTCGTCCTCATAGATGGGGAAGGAGTCGCAGGAGTCTGCGCCGTTTTTGATCTTGCCGGAGCAGACCCACTTGCTGTTCTTGTTGCCCTGTCTGTCCTGAGACTCCCGGCGGTAGTAGGCGGTGCCGCAGCAGGTGCAGTAGAGCTTTCCGGTCAGCAGATTGGCGTGGTTGCAGACGCCTTGTCGGTTTTTTACGTCATCGCTACGGCGGCGCAGAACTGCATTGGCCTGTTCCCACAGCTCCTCGGAGACAATAGCGGGCACGATCTCACCCGTCTCGTCTTTGAACATCACCCATTCCTCCGGTGGGAGGAATTTCTGCTTTTTGGTGAACATATCCACCACCTTGACCTTGTTGCCCACGTAATACCCTTTATATTTGGGGTTGGAGATCATGCCGGACATGGTGGTATGGGCGATCTTCTTGCCGTTGAGGTTGCGGTAGCCCTTCTCCCAAAAGATGGTTTCGATCTGCTTCATGCTGTATTGATCCGTGGCGTACAGCTCGAACAGCTCCCGTACCATAGGTGCCTGTTCCTCGTCAATGACCAGCCTGCGGTCTTCCTTGCGATAGCCGAAAATGCGGCTGTTTCCCAGCACCACGTTATTCTTGATGGCCTGTTGATGGCCAAATTTCACTCGGCTGCTAAGCTTGCGCAGCTCGTCCTGGGCAATAGAAGACATGATGGACAGCCGCAGTTCGGAGTCCTCATCGAAGGTGTTGATATTGTCGTTCTGGAAGAACACGCCCACGCCGTAGCTAAGGAGCTGCCGCGTGAATTGGATGGAGTCCAGCGTGTTACGGGCGAAGCGAGAGATCTCCTTGGTGATGATCAGATCAAATTTGTCCTCCGCTGCATCCTCGACCATGCGGTTGAAGTTCTCACGGTGCTTGGTAGAGATGCCGGATAAGCCTTCGTCAATGTAGCCGGGGACGAATGTCCATGCGGCGTTCCGGCGGATGAGGTCTTCGTAGTATTGAATCTGATTACCCAGCGAGTTCAGCTGTTCGTCAGACTCGGAGGACACGCGGGCGTAGTACGTCACCCGTAGGGGAATGTCATATATGCTCTTTGTCCGCAGCTGCTGGCGAATGTCGTGAATGTCCATGGTGTGCCTCCAATTTAGTTCGTTGTATCATGTTCTTTATTGTAACATGTAAAGCAAGAGAAGGCAAGGAGAGAAAGAATTCTTGCTATAGAAAAAATATCGTATATAATGAAAAGTATAGAATTATAACAAAGGAGGGTGCTGCATGGCAAGGAAGGACTTCTATTCTTTTGTGGATGAGAAAATATATGATCGGGTAAGCGCGAGAAGGGACAAGCTGCTTCGCCGCTTGAGCGCTGGGGAGAAGCCGCCGCTTCTTCAGGTGAGCGAGCAAAAGAATACAGAAATGGAATGGCTGGAAGAAATAGGCACACGCTGTTCGACAACGGTGGACATTACTGATTTTGTAGAGTATTCTGCTGAGCCCCCCTATGTTGTGCTGCGGACGCCAAAGGGCAAAACGGTATTTTGTGGTGCCGTTTGCGTGGAATACTTCCGGCTGCATGAGTTGGCAGAAGGCGGAACAGCCTTCCGGCGGTATACCTATTTCGAGGTGTATTATGACGATAAGATTATTGCTTGTCTGATGGAGCTGCCGTTTTTTGAACGCCGCGGCAATATGGAGCCGCTGGGTATGAACGAGCAGGACTGGATGAACAGCAAGCGGCAGATGCGGGAACTGTGGAAAATATTCCTGCCGGAAATGGAGGAAATTGAGGAAAAGTTCCCCAGGAACTTCCTGCGGCGCATAAAGGATTATAAAGACAACTGGGAAGACAATGTGTCGGTTTGCGCCTATCCCGACGCGAAGAGCAGTGAGCTGGTGTGGCCGCTGGCAACGTATCTCATCTCCTTGCAATTGATGCCAGCGCTTCCCAAAAAGATGATGCCGTGGTATCTGCTGAACTATGTGTGCAAGGATGATGACATGGCGGAGGAGGTCGCAAAGAAGCTGCATATCTGGACGCAAGACTTCTTGCGGAAAGATCCTATTGTGCGTGGAGAGGTAAACTATGGCCCGTCCCTGTCAAAAAGGGAGGAAATCAGCAACTCCTGCGAGGTAAGACCATATATCCAGGTGGATAAGCCGCGCATTCAGCAGAGGGCTGTGGAACAGATGCAGGAGATCATAGAGAGAAAACGCAGCTGGGAGAAATTCCCCTTCGGAAAACTTGTCCCTATTTTAGTAAACACGGAGGAGATCATAAGCAGTGCCGTAATCAATATCATCGTAGACGATCCGCAGCGCCTGCCGACTAAGGCGAATGTCTTGCTGGATGGCTTCCGATATGGGCTGGAGAATTGGGGGGAGGACTTCCCAGAAGACCTCACGGAGCAGTTCGATTGGATGCAAGATTGGAAGGATGAACTTCGTAAAGCAGTACGGGAAGCGCAAAAAGAGCTGGAATCCGACAAGAGCGAGCGACAGCGGCTCAGAGGATATCGGAAGCTTTTCCAATTGGCGACTAATTTCCTGGTACTTTATGGGCGAGGTGAAGATCTGAAAGAACTTTCAGAGGACAGTAAATTGTGGGCCTCACAGCAAAGACAGCTATGGTCGGATGCGGAAAAGCGTACAGAAAAGGTTGTTGAAGAATTGCTGAAAGATATTCGTAAGCGCTGCCAGGAAGCAGATGAGATCAAGAAGGGTGAAACAGAAATACCCGATGGCGGTCGGAGAAAAATCGTGAACGATCATGAACTTCTTGTTTTTGGATATGCGAAATTCAAAAAGAGGGTACAAGAAAAATGGCCATGGCTCTCATACAGCGCATTAACAAAGCAGCTGTGCGATATGGGCGTTATGACCTGTAGAGAAGGGATGGATTACAGTACGATCAAGGTAGGAGAGAAGGCGGTGAATGTGGCCGCTTTCTATACAGAAGAACTGAAAAAACAGGCATAGAAATAAGAATGCAAAAGTGCCGGGCTTATAAGCAAAAGTCCGGCACTTTTGCATTCTTTTGCAGTTGCAGCAGCCTGCAACCCGCAAAATTGCAAATTCCAGCAACTATTTCAGGATTTCCGAGGAATGCAAGAGCAAAGAGCCGGAATCATCACATGAAATTTGCCACATATCAGATGGTTGCGGTTGCGCGAAAAAGAAAAGCCCTATGCGTATCAAAAGCAACAGCTTATTTTGCTATGCTGCATGAGAGCATGCTGCAAAAACGCGGAGAGGCATGCTGATTCTGCGCTGCGCGGTGGGGCAGCAACTGAGGATGGTCAGAATATATAGGAAAATAAAACCGGGAAAATGGAAAGCCCTGTTTTTCTCTTATCCTATCAGGGAAGGGGGAAAAACAAAGAAAAAAGAAAAGCAATTTTAAAAAGATACGGAGCCCAACAGGAAAATAAAAGCCATGTTGGGAGGGCACTTTATGGGCAAGAAGATCTTTTTGACATCAGACGGTTTCTCTTTTCACACTCTGGAACTGCGATGGAATCCGACAGACGCTGTATTTGCGAATGCGTTTGATCGGCTGAGGCAATGCAGCCGCGGAGGCGAGTTTTATCCGGTGAAGGAAAACGGCGGGGTATTCGCGTGGCGGTGTAATGCGTTTTCGAGAAATGGGATTCAGGTGTTCCTGGCGCGTGGGCGCCAGAACATGATCTCGTTGACGGTCAATCCTCGCAAGTTGCTGGAACCGGATGCTTCGTATCTTGGTATTGTGCCGCCGTATCAGGACACACTGGAGGAAATACGGGATAATTTCACATTGGTCATGCGAAAAGCGGGGCTGCCGGAAGATATAAACGCATGGCAACTGCATCGGCTGGACCTCTGTGTCAATATCTGCTGGAATCGCAAAAATGCAGCAGCGGAATTGATACGTCTGCTGCGCTTGGGCGAACCGCTGTCCTCCGCATTCGTCAAGGAATCCGAACAGAGGCGTCATGCCGTGCGTTGGGACAATGGACGGGCTCAGTTGGTAGCGTATGACAAACTGTTGCAAATGAAACGCGAGGGCCTGATGAAGGGAGAGAAGCTGCCAAAGAGCGTTTTAAGAGTTGAGCTACACTGTGGTCGCGCGTGGATCCGGGATTTTAGCAAGAAGGAACATCTGGAAACAACTGTAGATGCGATACAGGCTTTGAGCCAGAATAGCAGGAAATTGATTCTGAAATATGCGCAGAAGTGCATGTATGGCGGAATGTACCGCAAGCTGAAGGCGCAGCTGGAAATCGTTGATAAATCAGACGGAATGAAGAAGAAAATGCGAAAACGGCTGAAAAGTATTTTGAGAACGGCGAATAGTTCGTCCCTCAAAGAAGCGCGGAAAGGGCTGACAGAAGAACAGTGGGAAACGTGCTTAGCCCATTTTCAAAGGTTGGGCATTCATCCCCTGCCGCTGCGGGAAAAATACCCCGTCAAACAGCTCCCGTCGCTGCTGATGATTTTGAACGAGCTGGGCGAAGGACGGGATAGCGTTAGTATCAAGAAAAATGGCCACCTGGTTCCGTGTATTTTTTGAAATGCCATCGGACATGATAATAAGCTGGAAAGGAGGAAGGCGCGATGCCGACAGGGAAATTGACAAAAGAGAGTGCATATCACGAAGGAATGCTGCAATACTTCAATGAAGCATTATTGGAACGGAAGGTAATCAACGAAGCTGACTACCGCGCAATGCAAATCAAAATCCGGTCAGCATACACGCCGTCCGTAAAGAAGAAAAAATAGGACCGAGGTGCACTCAGTGAACTGCACCCCATTTGTTAGACAGTATGATATACTATCTAGCAAGTGGGGTGTTTTGCTATGCCAAAAGGAGTACCAAACAAACGATATACGCCGGAGTACAAGAGAATGGTTGTAGAAACCATGAAAAAAGAACATCTGAGTATCTATGCAGCGATGCAGGAATTTGGAATTAACGACCATAAAATTATAGAGCGCTGGGAACGCATTTATTTGGAAGAAGGGCCGGAAGGGTTAGCCATCGAACGGCGTGGCCGCAGCAGTAAGGGTCGTCCGCCAAAGCAGTTGCCGAAGCAGGTAGAAGAATATCTGCTGGCAGAAGTCCAGCGGTTGCGTGCGGAGAATGACTACCTAAAAAATTTGCAAGCCTTGGTTTTGGAAGACGAGCGACACCAGCGCAAAAAACGCTGGTAGTTCAAAAGCTGAGGCACAAACACGCACTCAACATTCTTTTATCAATCGCTCAACTGCCGCGTGCGACCTTCTATTATCATTTGAAACAGATGCAGAAAGTGGGCAAATATGCATCTGTTAAGGAAGAAATCACAACGATTTACCACGAAAACAGGGGCCGGTACGGCTATCGCCGGATCACGGCAGAACTTCACAAGCGCAATTTCCTCCTGAACCACAAGACTGTCCAGCGGCTTATGAAGGAGTTGGGCTTAGTTTGCCGTGTCAGGATGAAGAAGTATCGCTCTTATAAGGGAGAAGTGGGCAAAATTGCGCCAAATCTGTTGAACCGGGACTTCCGCGCCGAAAAGCCGAACCAGAAGTGGGTCACCGATGTGACAGAGTTCAGTTTGTTTGGAGAGAAGCTCTATCTCTCTCCCATCCTTGATCTGTGCAGCAGCGATCTGGTCAGTTACACCATATCGGATCGTCCTGTACTCAGCATGGTA
>OLWA01003477.1_pt1 | contig 11897 bp, 10 predicted proteins | sample 1673251 | NCBI WGS metagenome assembly OLWA01 (sample SAMEA3178937, study PRJEB25190) | human gut metagenome | biome: human gut; feature: human-associated habitat; material: faeces | place: Austria | collected 2013
TAATATTGATATAGTTACGCCTGTCAAGCTTCTAAACCGGCTTCTTCAAAGTATAAATGGAGGGCAGGAAGGAATTACAGGAGAGATCGTTTCAGGGGTAGACAAGAGATTGGATGAATGTATGATAATTCCTGCTGAGAGTGCAAGAGGTCTGAAAAAGGCAAAATTGTATTGTTCGTATACAAAGTTTGTTGATTGGATGCAGTCGGAGTTTGGCTTTGTTCCTGTGATAGGGGAAGACAAGGTTACATTTGTACATAGAAGTAGTCTGTTTTCAAAAAACATAGTAAAAGATTTCGGTGACAATATACGGTCGTTTGAATATAGCGTAAATTCTTCCTTGATTTATTCCCGGGTACGGGCCGGTTATGACAAGCAGGATTATGACAGTGTGAACGGACGTGATGAATTTCATTTCACAAATGAATATAGTACCGGAGTGACCTTGACTGATAATTCCCTTGAATTGATAAGCCCGTTTCGGGCTGACGCATACGGAATAGAGTTTTTGGTTCAGAAAAGGGGAGAGGATACTACGGATAGTGATAGCGACAATGACGTATTCTTTGTTAATGCAAGGCTTGCTTCAATAGATGGCGGATACCGTCTTATACGTAAGATAAATGGTGGTCCATCCATTTCCGGGGTAATAAGTCCCGATACAATGTTTAATGCTGTATACTCTCCACGTTATATGATAGAGGCTAACCGGAAGTTTATTGGTGCATTTACCAACACATTGGACTTTGCGTCTTCTGATGGTAACAGTGACGTGGTTATTGATGGAGTATCCGAGAAAACGGATATCCAGTTGACGGAAGGAGAGAGGCTGTTTACTGTTGGCGAGGTTTCAGTAGAGTCTGGAGATATGAAAGCTCCTGATGATCTCACAGGATTAATATCTATAGAGAAAGGAGGAGAAACATATCATGGGTATATTAAAGACGGTAAGTTTAATTACGGCCGTTCTGAAGCTGCTAAATATACTTTGATAGTGGAGAGTATAAAATAAGGTGAAATTGTTCATAATTACGTTTTTAATTCATATATTTGCTACGATAACACAGGTCAAGAGGCTTGTAACCCAAATTCGGACTAAAGGACTATGATTAAGATAGGTGATATATGCCCATTGTTCTTTTCGCCAGTTAAGGACAAATATGCAATCGATGTAGATTACATTCAGAGGTTTCATACAACTGATAAAATACTCCTGCAAATATTTGCGGATGACGGTGAAGTAGCTTCAGCCTCTCTTAACGATCTTATCAAAGGAACTTCTTCCAATATCCAATTCCAGACTTATGAGGTAAATGCATCTGTTATGATGTATTATGTCGTGTTTACTTCACTTCCGGATTCAGTCTATAGTATAACTTTTGAAAGGAAAGAATCTGAGCCATTTGAAGTATGTTCCGATTCCAATATCCTGGAAGAAACCGCACTGATTCGCTATTCACACAAAGATAATAATTCTGCTTTTGATAATATCTTCTGGATAGGAGATACTCAACAGGTATTCGAATGGAGAGTGGAAGCTGGGTTTAAGCCGGCAGGATATTCCGCAAAGATAGATAATGAACAATACCGCAATCAAAGACAAGAAATAGAAGAGTTATATGCTGTTCCCTATGATTCGTATGTACTTACAATAGGAAACTCGTGTGGTGTCCCGTATTGGTTCGGAAGGCATCTTAACCGGATATTGTGTGTGTCTATGTTTGATGTGAATGGAGAGAGATATGTAAGATCCGAGAATTCTGTTCCAGAGATAAGTCAGGTTATGGAAGACAGCCAAATGTTTTTCGTGACTATTGCATTGGAACCACAGGAAAATTCTATTTCCGGTGTTGGCGGTGCTCCTGAGCAGGCGAGCAGCGCATCTATTGTCGGTTTTGTCGTAAATAACCCGAAGGAGGGGGAAATGTTGAAATATAAAGAAAGCGAAGCGGCATTCATAAATACTTCACGAATTTGACATGAAAAAGGATATAAGCAAAATACAATGGTTTGGTTCAGAAATTGAAAACGGGAAAGCAAAAGCTCCCGTCATTTCCCCTGATTCTATGTCGCATTTGAAAGGACTGAACGAGGGAGAATTTTATATCTGTAATGCAGACGAAGATCCGGCTATATTTATACGGACCAATAAAAACAATGTAGTGGCGTTTAAGTTGGCGGCTGATGTTGACATGGAGGCTTTAAAGAAAGTGTTTCTCCGCAAAGATCAGGATGATACCACCCCCTACAAACTGACCATCCGTGGTGGCATTGAAACCGGTTGGGACCAATCTCAGGCAGAGCCTACCGCTTCTCTCTCTGAGGATGGTATATTAAACGCTGCCGCAGCTATATTGAAAGAATACATCTCTTCTCCGAAGTTTATTCCGGGATTTACAGGAGAAGGTGCCAAACTTTATAAGGACGAAGCCGGTAACTGGACTTTGGAATGTGACATCGTTACCGTCCGCAAGATGATGAAGGTATTTGAACTGATCATTCAGAAAATACGTTCGGTTAACGGTGCCTTGGTGATCAGCCAGAGCAACAGTAAGGTTGTAGAGGTGACGGAAGATGGCGAGTATTACGTCCTCGACTTCGGTGACGATCAGCCAACATTTCAAGCGCATGACCTTGTAAGACACCAAGTATTTAGCGGAAACGAAGTAGAATACTATTGGGTAGAGATTGATCGTGCAGAAGGCTCTAAGGTTTGGATTCTGAAAAGTGAGTTTAACGGTGTGGTGCCTAAACAGGATGACGAATTGGTACAAATGGGCAACACTCAGAATGTGGCCCGACAGAGCTTGATTTATTTATCTGCCGAGGAAGGCAGCCCACAGAATGAAGGTTTGGGTGAATATTCGTCTTTGCCGGCTACTGTAGATGATGAAACGCAGACTATTCATACTATATATTCCGGTACGGTAGATGGAAAGTATTTTAAGTCGGACTTGATAGTTGCGGCTGACTTTAGTACAGCCAGCCTTAATTTCTACAAGTCAGCTTCACTCACTTCTCCCGTATGGACGAAACTAAACGCTACACCTTATGAATTTACCCTATTGCAGGATTTGTTCTACTGGAATGGCGGGTATGTCTATGTAGCTGATATTTACTCGACCGGGACATTATCGGCGATAGGATATTCTTCCGATATCAACAACTTGTTTACCGGTGCCATGGCTGTAAGCGATTTGGATGCCGGCGTTAACTTCTACACCTATGAAAAGGGAAACATGGGTTTTGACGATGATCATTTCTACATCGGTTGGCGTGGAAGTAAAAGCAGCAGGGATTATATGGTCAAGTTTGCCATAGACAAGTCCGGAACTGTCACCCTGTATAAAGAGGATATGGTCTATACAAAGGCTATGCGTATCAGTGGAAATTATATGTTATCTTCAGACAGACTGTCTTTGGAAGTTAGGAGTCTTAAGAATTCGCAGTTCTCCGTATATGACATAGATGATACCATGACTGATGCAATCTGCTACAAATCCGCTTGCTTCCTTGTGTTTACTTCAAAGAGCTACTATTCTATTGAAAATGGAAGTATAACGAAGAAGGAATATGATTTAGGAGGTAAGACAATAGGAACTGTCTCTAACAGCGTCTTAGTTAGTGGTGTGGTGTATGCTTACACTACTAAAGGATATGTATTAACTTTTAAGGACGGTGCCCAGATAAGCACCCCGGAACTGTTTGCAGGTTCAGAGCAAAACGGAGAAGCCGGTCGGATTTTCAATGACGGTAAAAATGTGATTGTCGATATATCTACGCCTAACGCTTATTTTGCTCCTGTTGTCCAGCCGGTAGCCAACGGTCATCCTGTGATCGATATATTGGATGGGGTTAATTCAAAGACGTTTGAAGGGAAGCTGAAAACGAGAATAGGATATTTGGGAGGCATTACGGATACTGATTTTCCCGCAAGTTATCAACCTTCTGGGTATGGATTGTACTCTCTTAATGCTTTCCTGAAAGGTATATTTATCCTTCGCAACGGCAAGACCATCGAACAGGAGTTTGAATCTACCAACAAAGAGATAGATATTGCCAAAACCGATGCGAAAGCAGCCCAGGACAGATTGAACACCTGGGCGGATGATGGTGTCATATCACCAACCGAAAAGACCGCGTTAAAGCAGGAAATGGAGGCTTTGAAAGCGGAAAGAGATTCTATTCTGGCTAATGCAACACGGTATGGCATTGATACCGTTGCTTATCGGAATGCTTTCAACGATTACTATCATGTGCTTGAAACACATTCGGCGAGCGAGCCGGAGAACATACCGGTTAGCGCTTCATTCAAGACTATTCAACAGGCTTATTATGACCAGCAGCGGACAATTATAGACGCGATAAACTCCGCTTCATACTCGTACGTAGGGGAAAAGGTTAAGATTGAGACTGACACGATTATGGAGGCTTTACCCGGACAGATTACGTTGGCTGTGAAGGGTGAGGTTAGTAAGGTGAAAGTTGCTGATGTCAATTTATTAAAGGGTGCCTATACAGAGAAAGCAAATAACTCTTATAGATTTGCCGCATATAACTATGATACACCAGTTATAGACGGGAAGGGATACACTTTGACTGTATGCTACACTATTGGGAGTGGTAATACCAATATAGGTGTTTACTCTAATGCTGGTACAAATATGATAGCAAATCTCACAACTAAGGGAGAAAGAGTTGTAGAAAGCGCAAAAGTGACCATGAAAGGATATAAGCCGGGTGAAGATTTGTCTTTCTTTCAAGTTCCGAACGGAACTTTCGGTTCAAAAGTGCATTGGGCTGTTCTTACTGATGGTAACATAGGGGTAACGCAGTGGATTCCTGCTGCAAGCGAGCGAGTTGCAGGTATTAAGAACTTATGCTCTTTTAAACGTATTGTTGATGCGGGATTTACATACGCTTCAAAATATACTAATGAAGGAGAGTTGTTAATACTATCATCTTTGTTGCATAAAGAATCATTTGTAGCTAATAAGGATATGTTCGGTTTGACCTATGACTCCCAAAAAAGGTATTATGTGTTTATAGATCATTCTGTTCCATCGACTACAATTCCTAGTGGCACAAGAAGTGTCTTTTTGCGGATCGTATACACTGATGGCACAATCGAGGACATGTCGGTATTTAATGATAGCATAGAAAACAATTTCATCCTTACATCAAAGGCTATTAAGTATATATTAGGCTCTTATGGTACTTCTGTATCTACTTATTTGCGTATTGGCGTATTTGAAACCAACACTCCTGTAACCTGGAGCCCAGCCCCCGAAGATCTTAACTACATTGCCAAAACCTACACCGACTCAGAGATAAAAGTAACGAAAGGGTTAATTGAAAGCAAAGTCTCCCAAACCGATTTTGACGCTCTCGGACAGGTTGTATCCAATCAGGGCACTGAGATCTCTCAGACCAAGACGGATATTAACCTTGTATCAACGGTATCGGGCAATGCACGTTTGATAGCCCTTGCTATGAGTAAGGGTAAGATGTTGAATCGTGATCCGGAGTTTAGAAGCGGGATGAACGGCATATCGGTTTACAATAATAGTGGTGGAGGGACTGTTTCAGTTGAAAGAACAACGGATGTTAATCTGCCTAACCAATCCGGATATAAATTGAAGATTACAACTACGGGACCTGCTGTTCCGGGATTAGGCGGCTTCTATTTTGGAACTCAAACACGCGCCAATGCTGTATTTATAACTCGGTTTATTGCATGGGTTCCTGTTGGATATAGAATTGAGTGGGCTTCAAATCAAATAGGAAATGGTAGTTCATCAAAATGGCTCACCAACAATGTCGGGACTGGCGACTGGGAGGAATATGCATTCTATGTCAAGTGTGGTTCAAGTGGTACATTCTCTACTACTAATTATTTTTATTTAGCAGGAGGCAATGGGAACCTTCCTGTCGTCTGGTACCTTGCCTTTGCCACAGTCTACGATGCCGGCTCTATTGATGACACTCCTACAAAGGATGAATTAAAAACTGGAATCACTATTAAGCCGGGTGCTATCAATATATTCGGGCAGGATATCAGTTTTGCAGGTAAAATTACTTTTTCATCTCTGGATAGTGGTTCCCAAAGCACTATAAATGCGGCTTCATCTAATGCTTCATCTGCTGTTTCTACAGCTAATTCCGCTGCTTCAACCGCTAATTCTGCCAAAAACACTGCGGACTCTGCCGCATCTTCTGCTGGAAGTGCTTTGGCTACAGCTAATTCTGCTAAAGGAGTAGCAGATTCCGCTGCTTCCGCTGCTGCGACAGCTAAAAATATAGCGGACTCTGCTAAATCTGGATTAGATTCTCTGAAAAACGGACTTGGATCTCTGGCTTATAAAAATTTGGTAGAAAAAGCGGAATTAGGGACAACTATTATTTCCGGTGGATATATAAAATCCGAATTAATAGAAGTTGATGCAATTCTTGCAGGAAAGATCGGCGCTGCAAGTATTACTACTGGAAATCTTACAGTAACGGATGGCTCTTACCTTGGTGGTTGGCAGATCCAAAACAACGCCATATATTCCCGTAACATAGCAGACGCTAAGATACAGCTTGAAATCAACGGCTATCGCTTCTTGCGTATAAATCAGTATGGAGGTGCAGCTACAGTAGGAAGTTACCCATTGATGGAGATTCGTAATGACAACCAAGACTGCCTCTCTCTGTCTACATACGGACAAGGAGGAAAGGCTTTGAGAATCATCGCAAACTCTGAGGGTGGGCATGCAATACAGAGTCATGGATCGCATCTGTTTGGCCAACGTAATTCTGAGTCATGGAACGCTCCTGGTATTCTTTGCGGTGTTTATGTGTATGCTGCTGGTACTGGTAACCAATTTTGGGGAAATGGTTGTACAGTTGGTACAGTAAGTAATATATCAACCGGAAGGTACCGTATCTATCATAATTTAGGTCACACAAAATATTCGGCGATTATACAGGCCTCAGATGACAATGGATGGTGTTTTGGCATGGTAAAGAGTATTACTAGCACTTACCTTGAAGTGCATTTGGTCGATGCTAACAAAGGAGATAGAAACGTAAATTTCTACTTGTATTTAGTAGGTCGTAATGTCTGGTAAGTAAAGAGATAATTATTAAATCAAAATATATAGAGTATGAAAATAGATTTTAGAAAGATCGTGGTTAACGATATCGAAGGCAACGTCTTGATGAAAGAGGTTGAGAAGAGAGACTCTGAGGGCAACATTGTCGGGACGGAGAGAGTGATTGATTACAAAGATGTAAGCAAGGACTTAGGTAATGCTATTTACTTCAATGTGAGTGACATCAAAGATCAGGAGATCGGCAGAAAGTTATATCTTGAAGGTGAGATTGAAGTCGATGGTCCCACTGCTGCTCTGATTAAGAAATTTGCAGATCAGATTTTCTATGCTTATGTAAAGTCCGCCCTCTTCAAATTGCTGGATTCAGCTTTGAATCAAAACAAAGAATAAACTTATTATAAACTTAAAATTAAAATGTTATGAACGAAGAGATTAAAATTGTAGCTACTGGTACAACAGAAGTAAATAGCTTTGAAGGAACTTCTTTAAGTATTCCGACCGTGAAGTATTCGATCAGATATACTTCAATCAATGGTAACAAACAGTCGATATTTGTCGGTGTAACCGATAATGCAACAGAAACGGTTCCGAATGCTGATGGAGATGGCACACACGAAGAGATCAGAGAAATGCAGTTGGGAGAGGTAAGATATGACCCGGTTCCAACTCCACAGATAACTACTGTTAGTTTTATCTATACGAAGAACTTTGAATGTTATATGTCTGATATCCGTAAGATCATTGACCAGATCACCAGCGATAAGTCATAGTATAAAAAAGCCCACCTCACCTTCACAGGCAAGATAGGCTCACGCATTTATCTAGTTTTAATTTAATTATGTAATCTGATTACAAATGTAGTATTATTATTTAAAAAGACAAATATGCAAGACAAATCAATACATCAATTCTCTTCTGGTCTGTTTGCTCCTGTAGCCGGAAGTTTCGTAATGGAAGCTATAGAGCACATGATCCCATGGTTGATCACTATGTTCTTTGTAATACTGTGTGATTTGGCTACGGGATGCAGGAAGAGCTTGTTGATGGGTGAGCGCGTGAGGTTTAGTAGGGCTTGGCGGGCTACAATGGGTAAGATGGTTACCTATTTTAGCTTTGTAATCATGGTGGTGATGATAAACGAGGCCAGTGGTGGAAGATATAACATTGATATATTTGCTTGCTTATCTGTCTGCTTTATCGAAGGTTGCTCTATCATATCGAATATTCTTAAGCCCAAGGGCTATGATTTTAATCTGATAGTAGCTATTGGGTTATTTGCTAAAAAGGTATTCAAGATAGAGAAAGAAGATTTAAAAGAGGTGATAACTAAAAAGGAGGAGGACAAAGAATGAATGATATGAAAGTTCTAATTGACAATGGCCATGGCGAGAATACACAGGGAAAGTGTTCACCGGACGGAAGGTTGCGTGAGTGGGCTTATTCCAGAGAGATAGCGGATATGGTCGTTTTCGGGCTGAGAAAGCATGGTGTTGACGCGGAACGCATTGTGAAGGAGGACGTGGATGTTCCATTGTCTGAGCGTTGCAAACGTGCTAATAATATTTATCGCGATTCTCAAAAGAACGCTATTCTGGTATCCATTCATTGCAATGCGGCCGGTAATGGGACAAGTTGGATGAATGCTCGGGGATGGGGTGTATATGTCAGTGATAATGCTTCTTTTAATAGCAAAAGGCTGGCTTCTTCCCTGGCACAAGCAGCAATAAGTAAAGGTGTGACAGTACGCAAACAGACTCCGGATGTGGACTATTGGGTGCAGAACTTGGCTATTTGCCGGGATACGAACTGCCCCGCTATATTGACAGAGAACTTCTTCCAGGACAACAAGGAAGACGTGGAGTTCTTATTGTCGGCTGAGGGCAAGCGGGCTGTGGCAAATATTCACATAGAAGGTATTATTAACTATTTAAATTCAAAGTAACATGGCTCTAACAGATTTAACTTTCAGCAAACAGGGTGAAGCTTATGTATCGGACCCTGTGCAACTTCAATCGGATGCAGGCCTTCATCTTGAATTTGCAAGTGAAGATAAGAATAACGTTGTCTCTCTGTTTCAGAGTATGACGAATACAAATTACGTTCCTTTCGGATCATATAACTATGTGGGTAGCACAATGGATGTTGCTATTACAGGAGTGATTCCCGGGATGTATATCAAAGTGCAGTCTATCTCACAGCCTACTTTGGCTAAAATTCTTGTATCGGAATGAAAGTTTCAATCAATCAGGTAAATGTATCCCGGGTAGGAATTAACACTGCCCGCATTCAGAGAATACGTCTTGGATCAGCTTCAAAGGGAGGGCAAACTTCTCCTTTTCACCCTTCCCTTGTGGATTATTGGAACTTTAAAGGTAAGAGCAATTTTGATAAAGATAGGAATACTATCAAGGGAATAAAAGGTGAAATATTGACCGCGTATAACTTCGGTTGGAGCTTAGGCAGTGGTTATGGGTTATTTAAGGAGAATTACCTAACTTATAATAAAGCGCAGAATGTATTCGTAACGGATGATCATTCTGTTACGATAATGAACTTTGTTCCGGCCAATAATTGGATACTTTCAAAATACGGGAATAGTCAATTAAATGCTACAAGAATAAGAGTGACAGGACTTACAGCCAATAACCAACTTGCTTATGGGTATTCACCTACTAATGATGGAGCAAGAGTCTTAATGGCAATTCCCTCAGATGGAGAATATGATTTACCTAAGAGTGTAGTTAATACTCAAACTTATAGTGTTGGTTTCATTGTACGGAACGCCTTATCTCAAAATGTAACTATACAGCAAATTCCAGAATATGAAGGAGCAATTGTAACAGATGGTATAGATGATTATCTGAAACTTGATAAAGTTGGATATAAGGTGGGTACTATAATTATAAAATTTAAACCTATTAATATAAAACCCAATATTGTTAATTCTATATTAAATATTCATACAGATGAAGTAGCTTTACAATATGATACTTCTGGTGTACTTAACAACAATTTTACAACATATAAAAATTATGGAGAATATAGTGTTGGAACATTTAATATAGATAAAAACGCTGCAACTCCTCTTACATTAGGTTGTAAATTAAGTAATTCATATCGTCCAATGGAATATAGTAATGTAGCTATATATTCTGTTGCCATATATCAAAATGTTCTCACCGCTGAAGAAATTCAGAAAGAAATCAACGTCATGCAATATGACACTCCAAATCCAGTGTTCGCATTGAACTTTGATAACTTTGCCTATAAAGCCGTTGATTATCCAGATTTTGCTACTGGCAAAGTTACAACAAATAAAATTGTTGTAGATAGCACAACTGAAACCTTTAATGGTGCTATTGCGGTAGCTATGAATCCCGAAGCAGATACCGGAGAGCCGATTGAAGTACCGTCTTACAAAATAAAAGTCACAGGACTTAATCAGTATAGCGTTGGTGAGGGTAATTGGGCAGTTGGATTAATGGGAATGATGATTGATTCAACTAAAGACCCTTGGACTTATCCTATATCTAAAGATGGAGTTTACGATATACCGGCAATTTCATTGAGTGATGGGATTTATAATTTAGGAATAATGGCTCAAATCGCAATCGACAAGCCTATTGAGATAGAAGTCCTCTACGATAAGAATGTCACAAAGAGCTTTCCGGAGACAAAACAAATATTCCCTTAAAGTTAATAAGAAAATTATGAAATACGTAATTGTAACAGTAGAATGGTGCCTGAATCACGGTGTTGTGGTACCGGCACAGGCGAGAAGATCAGTTGACGGATTGAAAGTGATCCTGCATGAAGAGTATATTGATCCGGTGTTGAGAGATCGGGATAAGCTGACCGCATACCGGCATGATTCGTCCGAGCTAAGGAGTATATTGAGCGGTCCTGAGTGGACGGTTCCACAAGAGGGGGTATTATGAAGCGGTTGATATTTGTCGTTTTGCTAGTGTCGGCAATGTGTTTCACCGGATGTAGGACTACTCAATACGTACCGGTTGAAACCATTAAGACCGAGTATAAGACCCGTGACAGTATCCGTATTGACAGCGTGTACCGCCGTGACAGCATTTATGTAATAGACAGGGGTGATACAGTGTACACATACAAGGATCGGTATCTATATAAGTATTTATATCTTAATCGTATTGATACTGTGATTAAGACGGACAGTATTCAGATACCTTATCCGGTTGAAAAGGCGTTGACCAGATGGCAGAAGGCAAAGATAGAACTTGGCGGATGGGCATTTGGCGGCTTGATATGTATCGCTATTATTTTATTGTATATCTGCATTAAAAGGAAAGGAGGATAATATGAAATAATATTCTGATTTGCCGGTGGTAGAAGGCCGGCATAGGAAACACCATTAACAAACGCATTCTTTAGGGGCAAAGAAGTAAAAGAAAGCCTCACTACCCGTCATACGACTACCAATCAGAAACGGGCAAACATCGTCGGAACACTGTTAGGAGGCTTTCAAAGTTAAATAACAGTGCCTTCGATGTTTTGTTTTATAATCTAATATGTTCTTTAGCATGAAAATTGTTGATATGTATCAGAAGGTAGTAGCGGTAGTCTGTCAGACGACGGGAATAGACGAATATTCAATGTTTCATAGTAACAAAGAGGTCTGTGTTGATGCCCGATCAATACTTGTAAATGTACTCACAGAAAGGGGAATAACAGAAGGAGAAATATCATACCTTACCGGGCTAACTCAACAGTGCGTTAATAAACTCAAGAATAACTTTTCTATCCGCACCCGTAAATGGAGTGTCACAA
>OLWA01003486.1_pt1 | contig 11877 bp, 14 predicted proteins | sample 1673251 | NCBI WGS metagenome assembly OLWA01 (sample SAMEA3178937, study PRJEB25190) | human gut metagenome | biome: human gut; feature: human-associated habitat; material: faeces | place: Austria | collected 2013
GAATTAAAAGAATTAACAGCGAAGATATGCGATCTGTTCGGATGCGTCAGTATTGAGACACTCCCGGATAAGATTGCATTAGCTCTGTTCTCTCAAAATCCAATTCTTTATTTTGAGAGATACAAAGAATTGTGTCCCGATTTGACTGTAGACTGGTTGCAAAAAATATATCAGTTCTATCATGCGGACCGTGAGAATAAAAAACAGGATTACACGCCAATCTCTCTCTCAAAACTCGTTTCTTATCTTAGCTGTATGCCTGGTGAGAAAGTAGTGTATGATTGTTGTTGCGGTTCTGGTTGTTATTATTGTTATTGTTCTTCTTATTCTGGTTATTCTGATTACCGGAATTGGAATTGTTGTTTGGCTTTGGCTGCAACTTCCGATTTTATTGTTTAATCTCTGTATTCGCAATATCGAAGCGACAGTAGTTAATAAGGATATTCTCTCTGGGGATATTTTTGCTTCATACAAAGTAGTTAAAGGAGCGGTTTATGGGACCGTACAGCGTTCGATGTTTCCAGAAACAGAATTGCTAAAAGCTGATGTAGGTATATCTAATCCTCCTTTTAATTTAAGAGTTTCGGTATCTGGAATAATAACCAATGATTTACCTTCCAAATATACCTGTAATTTTGCCTTTGTGGCTCATTCCCTACAAAGAAGTGAAAGATGTGCATTGATTCTTCCCAGAAGTGTCCTGACAAGCAATGAAGAGAAAGAGTGTAGGAAATACTTTGTTGAAAAGGGATGGCTGCAAGCGGCTATTTCTTTACCGGAAAAAATGTTTGAGTGTACCTCTATAGCGACTTGCATACTTTTATTTGATAAGAGGAAAACAAGTAAAGACGTAATGCTTATTAATGCAGAGGAAATGAAATCTGTTGAGGTGAGAGAGCAACGTGGAGAAGGTGACGCTTCGCATTATAACCGAATCTATAAGAAAAAATTTAATACTTTTTCAGATGAACAGATTGCTGCTATATGCGAACTTACAATAAAGGAACAAGATTCATTCTCTAAAAGGCTTTCAATCGAGGAATTAGAGCAAAAAGGATACAATCTTACTATTGGTCCATATCTGCCGATAGAATTAGAAGGGACTATTCATCGAGACTTCAACGCTATAATATCTGATATTAATCGTATTATCCGTGAACGTAATGTCATTAAGGTTACTGTTAATAAAGTATGGGCGGAAAAATTGGGACTTACAGAAGTTATAAGGGATTGCGAAGCATCTAACGAAGTGGTTAAGTCTATGAATGCAGGCTTTGCATCTTTTAAAAATTATGAAGTAAAGGAAAAGATTATTGAGAATAAATACATCCAGTCTTCAAACAGTAAGGTCTTTGTAATTGAGAATACAGATAAGGAGATATTGTCAAGTATTATGCCTTTCTTTATAAATATGTATAAGCAGCATATTTATTACCTAAATAATGAAGAAAATAGGCTTCTTGCCGAACTTAGAGATTCAATGCTACCATTACTTATGAATGGAGAATTAACTTTTAAAGATTAGCGTAAAACAGTTTAAATATGAAACAAGAAAGAAAAATAATTGAACTTGAGTTAGTGAATGATATTCCTACTCTGATAATGGGCTTACAGAAATAGATACATAGTTTCCCATCCGGATGATGATTGGGAAGAACTTGTATCTTTTGGATATGCAATAAAAAGAGAGTTTGAGATAGAAAAACAAGTAGCCTATTACGTATCCGAAATTGGAATGAAATACTTAGGTTGCTGTTTGGATGCATTATCAAGGAAATAGATTAACTAATAACTGATAAAATAATGAATTTAAACGAACTTCGTGACAAAGCCTATAGAATAGCTTATGACCATGGCTTTCATGATAAGGAATTAAGTAAAGAACATTTCTTAATGTTAGTGATCACAGAGCTTTCCGAAGCTGTAGAAGCTGATAGGAAAGATAAATATGCCGATATAGGGCTGTTCAAAGAATGGCAAAGCAACCCTCTTCCAATATCAGAAGAATTACGAATAAGTCGATTTAAGCAAGACTTTGAGGAATTTATCAAAGACACAGTAGAAGAAGAACTTGCCGATGCTGCTATACGACTGTTAGATCTATGTGGGCTACGTAACATTGAGTTAGAAAACGATTGTCTGGATGATGAAGTGCTTGAAGAATATTCGCGTATATTCATTAACAAAACATTCACAGAATCTATTTTCAATATTACTAAAAATCTTATTGATAGAGATATATCTTACTCTCTAATTAAGATTTTCGGACTTGCTAAGCATCTTGATATTGATTTGCTCTGGCATATTGAACAGAAACAAAGATATAATGAATTAAGAGTGTATAAACATGGGAAAAGATATTAATCATGAACAGAGAAATAAGATTTAGAGGAAAAAACATATACGATGACGAATGGATGTATGGCTCCCTTATTAAGTTAGAAAATGATAGATATGCTGTTACTCCATCCTTAAATGATATAGAAATATGGAAAAGCATCAGTATGTATGAAGCTTATTCTGAAACAGTAGGCCAGTTCACCGGTATAACAACTTCAGAAGATGGCGACCCAGAACGGATCTATGAACATGATATTGTAGGTTTTGTATATATTGATCAATATGTTGTGGCAGAAGTGATTTTTGAAAACGGAAGTTTTTGTTTCAGAGATAAAGAAGGACAAGTATACTATCCATGTGACGTGCAATGTATCGGCTTGTTGGGGAATAAGTTTGATAACCCTAAATTAATTAAGTAACAGAAAGGAGGACTAACTATGGGATTTACAACACCATGTTTTATTAGAAAAAATACGGAAGAACTCCGTAAGAAGTTGGAAGAGTTGGGATATATCAAAAACTCTCCTATATGGACGGATGATTGCAATATAATATGGGCTTATCAATATTCAGAAGAGAAGGGATTTGATACTCCCCACTATGTAATTGCGAACGCTTTTGATATTCCTTTTGATAAACATAGCCGTTTATGTGGAAAATTTATTGATTGCGGAACCAACGAAGAGCTTTTTATTTCTATAGCTGCATTGAGGGACGATAGTAACTACATGCAGTGGTTTATTTGTACTGAGGATTACATAGAATCCCCTGATAAAGAATGGAAAGTTGGAGATTGGGATTTAAATACCTGTCCGGATGTTACATATGGACAGCAATTACCACATTGGCGTAAGGCTACAGTAGAAGAACTTATTAATCATTTTAAATAAAAGGAAGAAAAATGAATAGAGATCATAATAAATCCCTTTGCATGAAAAGGCTATTGAAATTGCAACATTTTAATAACTCATAATAAGTGAAGTTGCAGACCTGGGTTATTGTAACGGATATAATACTGTTCTTGATGCAGCTGAAAAGGTTTTGAGTGAGGAGGATTATCTCAAGATTGTGAAGCAATTAGAAAAGGAGGAATAACGATGAAAGGAAAGATATATAAAATAACTATATGCCAGATATCGTTTATGATAGGATGGTTCCCACATGCGGATAAATGGTACCACAAACTACAGATTATCTATTAATCAAGTTTTTATATTAGGAGAAAAATAATTATATTTGTAATGTGTATTATGTTATACATAACTCAGACTAACGAAAAGACATGAAGCTAAGACCTAAACAAGAAAAATTCTGTAATCTTTATATTGAGACCAGTAATGCTTCTGAAGCATATAGAAAGGTATATTCGTGCAAAGGCTCCAGTGATAAAACTGTATGGGAGGCAGCATCTAAGTTGGTTTCAAAGCTGTCTCCCAGAATACAGGAGCTCCAAAGTGAATTAAGAAAGAAGTCAAATATTACTAAGGATCGCGTACTTGAGGAATTGCGGTGTATTGCATTTGCTGATATCCGTGATTTCCTGAGTATAAGAAATGGTATGGTGATATTTAAAGATTCATCCGAATGGACTGAAGAAATGGCGCGTGCTGTAGAAAGTGTTAAAGTTACCAAGGAGGGGATTGAATTAAAGTTGAATGGTAAGAGTTGGAGCATATCTCGTATTTGCAAAATGTTGGGATATGATGAACCGACAGAAGTTAATATAAAACAAATGTTGCTTGATATTGATACGGGAACGGGGGATTAATGGAAAAGGTATCTATTAGTTATAGAAAGTTTAATCCAAATTTTCATCATCTCAGGGAAGCTATGAAAGATGATGATATAAGGTTTATTTTCCTTTATGGAGGTTCTTCATCGGCCAAGTCCTTTTCTGTTGCTCAGGCTATGTTGATAGAATGTCTTTCAGGGGGTAATAATACGCTTGTATTTAGAAAAGTAGGTTCTTCTATTGCTGATAGTATTTATAAGACTTTTCAGGAGGCGGTAAGGTCCCTTGGGATATATAGGCTATTCTCGTTTAGAGAGAATAAGATTATTTGTTTTAACGGGTCCTACATAACATTTAAGGGATTGGATGATTCTGAGAAAATAAAAGGATTGGAGAGTTATAAATATGTTGTCTGTGAAGAATTGTCTGAGTTTAAAGAAGAAGATTTCAAACAGATAAAGAAGCGTCTTAGAGGCCGGAAAGGACAGAAAATCATTTCAATGTTTAATCCTATTGAGGAAGAGTGTTGGATTAAAAAAAATGTATTTGATAAAGAGCAGTTAAAAGAGGAGTCAAATGACTTGTATGGTATATTGAGAGATAATGAAACAAAGAAGATTCTTCCTAAAGAATTCTCAATGATTGCTAGAAAATGGAAGAATACAGAAAGGCTTTTGAGAAATCCTAGAACGGGAATTGAGGAAATTCATGCTCCGGATACAGTTATAATGCAATCAACTTACCTCAATAATTTCTGGGTAGTTGGCAGTCCGGATGGGCAATATGGATTTTATGACCGGCAGGCGGTTGCTGATTTTGATAAGGATAGGACAAGAGATTATAATTACTATCGTATATATGCGCTTGGGGAATGGGGTAAAATAAAGACAGGTGGAGAGTTTTTGCATGCATTTGATTCTGGTAAGCATAAGAAGATATGTCCTGTAACAGAAGGAATTCCTTTGCATATTTCTGTTGATAATAATGTTCTCCCATATATCAGTGTATCAATATGGCAAAATGAAGAATTGGAGTTAAGGCAAGTTCATGAAATCTGTGCTGAAGATCCGTTTAATACAGTAACTAAAGCAGCCGAGTTGACACGTACATGGCTGGAAGGAATCGGATATAACGATGTGGTATATTTGCATGGAGATGCGAGTACCAGAAGCGGAAATACCATTGATGATGAAAAGAGATCTTTTCTGGATAAATTTATAGATGTGTTGGAGAATACTTTTCGGGTGGTTGATATGGTTCCTAAAAAGAACCCTCCTGTTGCTATGTCGGGAGAGTTTGTGAATGCTTTATTAGAGGGTTTCCAGGGAATATCTGTGTCTATTGATGAATCATGTAAAAAGTCTATACAAGATTACGAGAATGTAAAGAAAGACACTAATGGAGGAATATTAAAAGCTCGGATTAAGGACAAGATAACCAAACAGAGTTACGAGGAGTTTGGCCATTTAACAGACTGTTTCCGTTATGTGTGTACAGATATATTCCGGGAACAGTTTTTATCATATTCAATGGCAAGGAAGAGAAATACACATAAGAAAGAAAATATGAAATATTATAATGTAGGAATAGCAATAGAAGGAGATTCTATAGTCTATATCATGCCAGATTGCAATGGTAAGTTTATAATGATACATGCAGTCTATGGAACTGAGGTCTTTATCGACGGAGTTTTATTTAAAGATGGATTTGATGCCGGATTAATGGAAGAGAAACTCAAAGAATGGGCACCTGTCAGTACTGTTTTTGAAAGTCATAAATCATATTTCCAATTTGCAAGAGATGTGAGGGAATGGATGGATAATGTGCGGGCTACCAGCTTATATGCGAATATGGACCAAAGAATATCTGCAAATGAAGAATTTATAAAAGAGAGATTTAAATTTAGAAGTGATTATGATGATTATCCTGAATATCTTTCTTTTATGGATTCAGTGATGGATTATAATGGTAAAGAGAACTATGAAGGGATTAATTGCCTGAGTGCTTTGGCTTCGGTAGTTGCAAGAACAATTAGGAATAATCAGTAATTGTTTGATCTTCCGGTTCTCTCTCTACTCTCAGAAAGAGTATAAATAGGATATATCCCTTTACACGCTTTCTGAGCCGGTTCACGTAAGAAGTTCCGGCACTTTCTGAACCTTCCTCTTATTAGTTCTGTTCTATATGATAATAGATGTGATTTAGCTGATAATCATGTTGATATTGGTTAAAAAGCTCGTTTTGATGGTAAATTTAGTGATGATTTAGTGTGAGATACTGACTGATTTACTATATTTGCAACGTGATAACATTATAATGTAACGCATCTAAATAATAAATACTGATTTAATATGAATACTCACAGCCCATTAGTAATTGAGAAACCTTCACAAAAGCTTCTTGAATTTGTGAGGGAATTGGAGCGCAGGAAATGTGAAACTAAAAATGATCTTTTAACTAAAAAGGATAAGTATTTCCCTACTAAGAAGAAGTAATGAATATCACGTTGCCTATTGAATGTTCAGACGGACATCAATATCTTCTAAAACTTACTGATTGTAAGAATCTGCCAATTGAAACTACTATTGAGATTGTAGATATAGCACTGATATCAATGTCCAAGATAGACATTGTTAATAATGCAGGAAACTTAAATAGAATAGCATCAATCCTTTTCAATTTCTTAGAGGAGAATGATGTTATTCTGTATTTTTATTGTTCTAAAGATCCAATAAAGAAAAAAAATGCTAGAAATCAAATGTCTTATCAACATTATCGTAGTTCTTTATTTACTTCCATGTTTGATAGGACGAATCGGAATCTTAAAGGAGATTTTATAAATAAGTCTATTATCTTAAAAGACACTATATATGGAGATCACTATATCCATCTTATAGCACAATCAAGACACTCTGATAAATTGGAAGAACTAGAAGGAAAACTCAATACATTGAAAAAATAAATAAGATATTATAATAACAGAATAAATATCAGTATAATCATGGTCGTAGAACATTGTGGAAGTACAGAACTACACCCGATATCTCCGATTAAAAACTCAGAAATATCCTATTATAAACCTGCATCCGGAGGATTATGGACTTCACCGGTATATTCTAAGTACAAATGGCGTGATTGTTGTATAGAATATGAATGGCTAAATAAAATCCAAAACAGCTTTGAACTTAATATTTCCACGGAACGGATCTTGGTTATAGATAGTTGTCGTGATTTTATAAATGTGGCTAAGGAACGTGTTATATCATTCAATTTAGATAGTGGTCTTATTGATGTTCCTAAAGGTTATATTTCATCATTCAAATTCTTAGATTTCGAAGAATTGGCTAAGTGTTATGATGGGATTTGGCTGACCTATAAAGGAGTAAGAGAGACGAAATCTTATTTGTCAAGTTGGGACTGTGAAACCGTCCTTTTGTTTAATGAAAATCCAATTATAAATTAACTATGGAAGAGAAGTATAGCCTTTCAAACATAACAGAACTGATCAACTGGGGAAAGCAATTGCTTGTTTCAGGAAAATATCCGAATGAACTCCAATTGGATAAAGCCTCCAAGATCGTAGACTGCAAATACTATATTGAGTCTATGACAATGATGATCGGAGCCCAGTGGGAGAACCCTACATACTATCCGTGCATTGATCAGTTCTACAGGTTTAGGGAGGTAATAGAAAAAATGGATAAGGCAGCCGAGTAAGCTGCCTTTTTGTTCTATTTTTCATGTGGTAAAATTATAACTTCCGTGATTTTTCTGACTAAGTGCCAGAATTTAGTTCTATTTTTAAGATTCTATAAATAAAGGGAGAGTCTGTTTTGCTCTCCCTTCATCATATTTATCGTCCTGTTTTCTCTATTTTCATGAACACATTTCGCTTGCTTTTTATTTCAGCCTGTTTTGTCCGTTCATTGAGGATAAGTTTGAGTTCATTGAGTTCCTTATGCATTCTAAGGATGTCATCTGTAAGTGATACGACACGGCTCAGCAATACCATGTCCATATTGGTATATTTTGAAGTTTCCATATAGCTTTTTATTTAGAATTTCATTTAGATTAATTTTGTTTCCTTCGTCGAGATCCCAGGAGCCGTATTACTCCCGGGGTGTTCATCCCCTAACAGAGATGTTCGCCTGATTGGTAGTCGAAGCGTTATATATAATCAATCGTTGTAGAAGAATGATTCTCCTTTCTTCCGTGTAAGCCTGTAACCTGTGTACAGACAAACCAATATTAATATAATCTCTATCATAATTCTAAGGTGTTAGAGGTCTGCCCACCTTATAAACAAGGTGAGCAAAACAGAAATAATATGTGGTTAATTATTATGCAGCGGGTTCGAATTCTCCTTTAATCTGCTTAATTGCTTTCTTGACGTTCCATCCACATTCGTTCAAGGCATGGATGAAACGTATACCCTTAGTGGTCCATACTGTGTAAACGCTGGTCCCTATGGAGCCGTCGTTACGGGTATATGTTTGCGTCCTTGTAGCATGAAGTCCCCAAGTAGAGAAAGGAGAATATAGTAACCATTGACCGGACTGTTTGTAAAGGATACCAATTTCTTTCATTTTCCTGTGAAGCTTCTCCGCATCCATTCCGATTTGCTTAGCCACCTGTGTGGAGGTAAGCGTGTTGACCGATTGCAAATGGTTATCGTAGTAGCTGACTTTCGGAGCGGATTTTTTGATTTCCTCTGTCTGAATCTTGATGGTGACTTGCTGCTGCTCGGTTTGGGCTTCGAGCTTGGCTCTCTCTTCACGTTCTTGTTTTAGTTGTGTGGCGAGATGAATAACCAGATCGGGATTGTCGATCATCTGTTCAAGAGTGGGCTGCGTGGCGGTCATGCCGATGGTGAGCAATTCCTTGATACGGTCGTTGCACCAAATAGCGAAGGCAGGACTTAACCAACGAGCAAACTCCATTGCAACATCTTCGTGCATCCAAGTACCCTGCTCTTTGTTTCCGCCTTGTTTTATTTCTACCAAAGCCGTTAGGGGAATTGTCCTAACGCTTGATAATGTGGATAAAAACTCTTTGGTTGATTTGTTGGATAGCCAATCTTTGGCAAGTTTTCCAAATGGCTTTGCCATTTCCGTAGCGTTCACCATAACACTATCGCCTTTTTGGAATGTGATAGGACTTCCATTGTACTGGAAGATTTGATTTACTGAATTGCTGAACATAACAATAATAATAAAAAAGTGCTATCGCCTGTCCCGCTGTTCAACACATTCAGTAAATGCTGTGAGTACATTAATACTTCACACGGGGGTACGATAGCACCTAAATATCTTAAGTGAGGTCATAAAAATAACCTGCACAATCATGCAAGTTCACGACCTGCATTTACTGACTAAATGTTGAACACCGCAAAGGTACGAACATTTTGCTAATATACAAAGTATTTCCGTTATTTAGATATAGTATAAATTACAAGTATTTCTTTTCTGTATTTTGGCAAAGATTTTATTTTTCCTTTAATTTGCTTAACAATATTAGTAACGTATATAAATGGGAAACACTAAGAATAAAGGTATATATATAGAATTAGTTTCTATAGAGGAGAATAAATTGCTTGATTGCCAGGATATTTGCAGCCTTTATGAAGACTGTTATTGTATAGGTAAGCTTGAATGTGGTACGACGAGCGCCAAAGGAATAAGAATGTCGCATGCTTATTTGATAATACAAAATATATCAACCAAGCAAATACGTGTGAATCCGGAATATTTTACTGCGATAGATAATGATGGATTTTCATATAGAGGTGTTGATTTTCGTTGTGATTATTATGGCAATGAAAAAGAGTTTTATGCAGAAAGCTATAAATTGCCCCCTTCGTCAAAAGTACGTTTCTTAGTGTTGTTTAAATCTAAAACTATATCTCAAATTATATACGACAATGATATTTGGGATGAATACCATTACAAAGTAATCATAAACGATAAAAAAGAAAATCTCGAAAATATTGGTATTCTTAAGATGAAATTGGAAGAGAAAGATTCTATTATAACAAATTTAGAAGAAGAACTTTTCATCAAATCTCAAGAAATAAAAGAGCTTAAGGAAGAACTGGAGGATGCAAGGGTAGAGATGAATAAAACAGCAACGTTTGTTCGGGAAAACTTCAATCACCAAGCTTCAATGAAACGAGTACAAGAATCTATGTTGTGTAAATACGAGTTTATTGAAGATAGTGAATACTTTAGAATTATATCTCTTGAGGAAGAAGATACGGTTTCATTTAATAGGGAATTTGATAAATCTAAAGATAACTATTCATGGATAAATAAAAATGATGCTTTGATAAGTTTGAAAGCAGACAATGCTTTTGGATTTTCTTTAGATGGGAGAACAATTATAAAAAGTCCAGTTTCAGGAATATTCGAATTTGACAAGAATAAAATGATTGGGTATAAAGAAGAGATTTGCCGAATAAGAAAATATCCTCAATGTGAAAAGGAAAATGTAATATCTGAATTGGAAAGAGAAGAAATTAAAAAGAACATATATAAAAAGGAACGTAAGAAAATGATTGAAAGAGAAACTCTTGATGAATTAATAGAAGAGGGGAAAATTTTCAATGTATATACTAAAAAAGAAGGAAATAGAAGTACCATACCAATGGATATAGCTACGGCTGTATGGAATAGAGATGGTGGAAAATGCTGTTTTTGCGGTAGTAGTGAAAATTTGGAGTTTGATCATATTATTCCTATATCTAAGGGAGGAGCAACTACGTTCAGAAATTTGCAATTGCTTTGCAAAAATTGTAACATAAAGAAATCAGATAATATTTAATATTTTAAAATTATGAAAAAGATTTTATTCTTATTGTTAACGGTTACATTTTCGGTTTCATTACAAGCTCAAGTTATGAGAACAGAAGAGTTGGAAAAATATGCTAAAGAAAATTATGGTGATAATTGGGTGGAAGCAGCTGAAAATTTGGGATCAACTCTCGCCTTAGATAAAAATCAGTCTTTAACCTATACTCAAGTCGTAGAGTGTGGTAATAGAACCAAGGATGATTTGTATGTTATATTGAATCACTGGTTTACAGAGTCATTTAATGATGCGAATGCTGTTATAAAATTAAATGATAGAGAGGCTGGCGTTATTATTGGTAAAGGATATGTTCCGGATATTGCTGCGCATTTAGGAGGAATGAGTTCATATAAAGTTAATATTACTCCAATTATAAAAGTAGATATAAAAGATGGTAAGATTCGTATAACTTATACTCTACAATATTATAATATAGAAAAAGTTATAGGAGGGGGAATTATAGCTGCATTTTCAGATGGGACACAGAGACCAGAAAAGAGGATTGAGAAATGGGGGCTTGAGACATGTTATCCATTTATAGATAAGGATAAACATAAGGCTAAAAAAACATCATCTAAAGCATTGGTAATGGCGCATGCGTATTCTAATGTTATTATGGATAAAATAGAAGAAGCTGTAAAAAATGGTTTGGCAGGAAATGAAGATGATGCTTGGTAGGGAACTTTTATAGGATCTCTATTTAATTATAATTTCCTAAGAAACACTTTTTATTTGGCTGGGAGCAATCCCGGCCTTTTTTTTATATCTTATCTGTTAACTGATAAAAAAGGCAATGGAACCTAAATTCCATCGCCTTGAATATGCCTCCAAAGAGGTCTCGTGTAAACAAATGCCAAAATTAAAGTTGTACCGCCAGCATTTCTCTCGCTGCCCTGTGTATTGCTTCCTCTATCTTAGCTTTTTGTGCTTCGGAAGCAAACGCTATCCTCTGCTTGTAC